>Ga0164313_10002820_pt1 | contig 15484 bp, 10 predicted proteins | sample GuaBasSedimGuay4_FD_113735 | JGI IMG/M metagenome (GOLD analysis project Ga0164313, IMG submission 113735) | Subseafloor sediment microbial communities from Guaymas Basin, Gulf of California, Mexico - Guay4, Core 4569-4, 0-3 cm | ecosystem: Environmental > Aquatic > Marine > Hydrothermal vents... | reverse complement strand
TAGGCTCGGGTTCGTAGTGAATGTGAAACTTGCATCAAAAAATCCCTTAAAATTCTTCAAGTTTCGTCCATGAAAACCACGAGTTACCTCGACTCATAATCGGCAGGTCGAAGGTTCGGGTCCTTCCAGGCCCACCATTTATTCTCATTTAAATCATCCGCTTACGGATATTTTCGCGCCGGACCCACAGACTATTAGTCGGCGGATCGAAGGTCATAACTTCTGGTTCCATTTTTTATTTCTTTTGAATTCATACGCTTATGGAACCCCTGATGATTGGACCATTGGGTTAAAAGTCGGCGGGGAAAAGTCATAAAAACAATCACATGCAGAACGCCCGCTTTCGCCAACAGAAGACTTTCACCAGTCTTGCTTGTGATCTTCGGGTGTCACTCAGAAGCAGTGAGCCGAGCAGTTAAAGTAATTAAATGTGATATGTAAGACTTGACTCTGTAATGTGAAAAAATTGACCTTCCCCAATATATCACTTGCCGATAACGTGTCTTTCAGTGCTACTGTCTTCTTTCAGGTAATCTCGCCAGAACCGAGCATACTGTTCGATATTGCTCCACACAGGGTTGCCGGCAGTGACTGTGCTGTCATATACCTCCGACCAGCGCTCCTTTACCGGCTCTACCTTCGGGCGAATGGTGTGCAGATCCTTAAAACCATAAACGGAATCATCCTCAAATGTAATTTGTTTAACATTATTAAAGTCATGATTAAATTTATCTTCTTCAAGAAAGGAATATATTTTCTGCATGGCTTCAGTCGGTTGCTCAGTCAATTGCGGAAACTCGATAAAACACATGTTGGACAACCAGCCACGTGTAACAGCGTCGCGGATAGCATTGAACGCACGGCCGACAGGCTGGGAATCATCGGCGAACACTTCAAGGCGGCCTCGCGCACTTTTAAATTTCAGCTGGTTTGCTGCATCCTGCTGTAATTGACCCATCGCCGATGTCTTGCGAAACAGAAGCTCAAATGATGCAGTGACATCGCGCAGGTCACGCACTGTAACCAGCACCTTGACCTTGTCACGACTGCCGAGCAGCATTTCGGCCATTTCGAGAAACTCGCACCAGTAACGGTTCTTGTCGAGACAAACCGGGGCATCGGTGTGTTTGAAATAACCTTGCAGCATACTGCGCAGTACATTACATTTCAGTTTTTCATTAAGTTCGCGATCATGGGCGCGAAAAGCGTCATTCAGATCCCAGTAATTTCGCACCTGTACCAGCATATCAACAATGCCGGAAGTAGGGGTTACATAAAAATTCGGGTTCTGCGCGATAATATTAGCCAGCAGGGTAGAACCGCTGCGCGGCAGGCCGGCAAGAATAACAATACGTTTGTCTTCACTCATAGTAACAGTCTAATCGCTGGCGATTGATTTGTCAGATTGATTTGTACCGCGAACTGCTATGCACTTTTTTTGCATCTCCAGCCAAAAAGACCCAGGCCTGTCAATGCAGATGCGAACAGCGGCAGTGCAGCAGGTACAGGCACAAAGGATGCACACAGGTTGCCGTTGAGTTCTGATATTTTGAAGGGCACACTGCCGCTACCGGATACGGTGAAGCTGATGTCTTCAAAACCGGTCAGGCTGTTAGAAAACAGGAAGGTAAATATGTCTCCTGCCTCTGGTGTAAAACCAAAAATCAGATCGATGTTACTGCCTGGCTGGAATATGGAGTCGCCAATAATTGAAACCATATCAAAGTCGGTCAGGCTGTCGAATTCCAGCGACAGGCCGCCGAAAATACTCAGGTCATTGGTAAAGGTCAAAGAACCAATCGGGTCGGTTGTTGGGGTACTACCCGGTGCAATAACGGCAGCGGCGCCGATATCAATATAGTAAGCTGAGTCTATGATGCCCAGGCCTTCCACAGTGCCGCCCTGGAAGGCCATGATGCCTGCTGACAGATAGCCATCAATAATCGATCGGCCATCAGTCTGAATAAAGACGCTGGTGGTACTCCCCTGCACAACCCCGGTATTGGTCACGTGGATTGTACCGGCGTTTTCCATGACGCCCGAGTTATTGATCTCGCCCCTGTTAATCAGTGTGCCTGTAGAGAGGTTTTCAAACTGGTTAAAGTTATTGAATACACCGAATTGATCGTTTTTGAACATTCCGGAGTTGTTCATCTGTCCGGTGTTGCCAATACTGCTTGCATTTTTCAATAGACCGCTATTATTCAACGTGGCTGAATTAATGAATAATCCAAAATTATCCAGGTTACCGGAATTATTCAGCGTGCCGAGGTTATTCAAAATAGAGGTGTCAATGTAATTAATGATTTTTCCCTGATTATCTAGAAGACCCGAATTCACAATGGATTCCCAGTTTTCGATTACCGCGCCCGCATGATTGGTAAGGTTTCCGTAATTTATGAGTTGTCCGATATTTTCGCCCAGATGAGAGCGGTAGTTTAGAAATGTATTATAGTTTTCCATAATGGCGTGATTAATGACCGGCCCTTCGTTGACGAAATATGAGCCTACAAGAAAAGTCGAGTGGTTGCTGATCTCGCCAACATTGAGCACAGCATTTGAAGCGCCTCCATAGTGTGCCAACACCCCGTAGTTTGTAATACGGCCATTATTACGTCCACGTAGAAAACTAAGCGTGCCGTGGTTGATCGTATTACCGAAATCGTTGTTTACTGTAAAAAAACTGATTGTTGCGCCGGGTTCATTAATGATCTGCGCACCGATATTCAGTGTCATTCCGCGAAAAATTGCGTTTGACCGGTTCGCGAAAGAACCATAGTAGTGGCCAAAATTTTGGTTTGTTATCAAGCCGTAATTGATCACATTGCCATAGTTGAGAAATATCCCGGATGAAAATAGATTGCCTGAATTGCTGAGGCCACCTGTATTGATGATGTCGACTGCGGCCAATGCGCCACCGGAATTGGTGAGTGAGCCAGTATTGCTCAGGGTGTAGGTGCTGATTACACCGCCGTCATTGAGCAGGCCACCAGAATTGCCGATGGATGAGGCTGCGCCTTCAATCATGGAAATGTCACCGGTGTTTGTCAGGCTGCCGTAATTAGCAAGTCCGCTGTTGTTTTTCAGAATGCCTGCGTTTGTCAATGTCCCACTGTTATTTAGTGCGTAGTTGTTTGTCAGGGTGCCAGAGTTTGTCAGTGCCCCACTGTTAATCAGTGCGTAGTTGTTTGTCAGGGTGCCAGAGTTTGTCAGTGTGCCGGTCCCGGTATTCGTCAGTTTACCCGTGTTAGTCAGTGTCCCAGAATTTCCGAGGCTGTTGGAGTTGGCGAGGTAACCCGAATTTGACAGGTTACCGTAATTAAGCAACGCGCCGGATGTGCCAAGTGTGGCCTGGTTGGTGATACTGGCGCCCGACTTATTTATAAGCAGGCCGTAATTACCGAAACTGCTGGCATTGATAATGCTGTTGTGATTATTCAGCGTGGCATAGATCTGGTTGACTAAAGTGCCAGTGTAGAGGACGTTGATACCACCATAGTTATTGAAGGTGATACCAGCATAGTTCGTCGCAACTAGACCGCTCGGTATGATAATGGTATGGCCGAGAGGGTTCGGGTTCGGCAATAGTGGCACAGCGATGACCGGGGCGGAGACGCCCAGTGCAATGGACAGGCTTATCGCTTCGGCCAGGTGTTTTTTGCGAATAACAGGCGCATGGACTTGTGTATCTTTTGTTTGCTTTATGCATTGCTTCTTCATGATACTTTTCCTCAGCACAACTTCACTTTAAAAAAAACGATGCGAAAAAAGTTGTTAACCGTGCTTCACTTAATTTACTCTAATAGCTACATATTAAACAAGGTCTACTCGTCGGATAATTATTTGCGCTTACATGAAATAATCTTCTTTTGATTTGCATCAAGATAAATGCTTATAATTCAAGAAACATCGATACGTTTTTATTGTGTCCAGGCCCACCATTTATTTCTTTTTGAATCAACATCTTGCGTAATTTTCAATGCAGGACCTACGGACTATTAGTCGGGGGGTCGAATGATCAGAGCTATCATTTATAGTCCATTCTTACCGGCGGTGATACTTGTTTTATAATTACTAAAGAGCACTCAAACTGAACATATATTCAGCGGTTCCACCCTGGTAGATTAAGTTGTACTATTTGAGTACAGCTCATCAAAGCTTAAAAGGCATAAATTCGACCTTATGCAAGACCTTCTCACATGGAAAGTAACTACAAATAAATTATGAAAATACCAGATCTATATGAAGTGCCAGATTTACCCGATGAGGTCATTGAAGCGGCAAAATTGACTCAGCCCTTTTATCATTCTTACCTGACTTGAATATAAAAACCACTTTGTCGCTCGATCAGGTACCCGATTGCATGAACATTGATATCATGCTTTTGTAAAAGCGCCTCAAGTTTAGTCTCGGCCTGAGCTTCTACAGCAATGAGCAAACCACCGCTGGTTTGAGGATCACATAAAAGATTTTTTTGCTCATCACTAATTGGTGCTATCTTATGACCATAACTGCTAAAGTTTCTAGCTGTACCACCGGGTATACAATCTAGCGCCATATAATCTGCCACACCATCCAGTAGCGGTATTCGCGAAAACTCGATAACAGCATTTACACCGCTGGCCTCACACATCTCTGCAAGATGCCCCAGCAGACCAAATCCCGTTACATCAGTTAAGGCTTTCACTTCTGGCATTCTGGCGATTTCTGCACCGATACTATTAAGGCGACACATGCTATCTCTGGCAATGTTCTGATGAACAGGTTTGAGCCGTTGTTTTTTCTGTGCTGTTGATAAAATACCGATGCCTAGCGGCTTAGTCAGATAAAGCTTACAGCCCACCTGAGCCGTATTATTTTTTTTAACTAATGATTTATCAACGATACCGGTTACTGCAAGACCAAAGATGGGCTCAGGCGCATCGATACTATGCCCTCCTGCAAGTTGAATTCCGGCTTCGATGCAAACACTACGCCCGCCTTCAACCACCTGTTGTGCAATTTCTGGCGACAATTTATCCAGGGGCCAACCCAGGATAGCAATAGCCATAATCGGTTTACCGCCCATGGCATAGATATCACTAATAGCATTGGTAGCTGCAATTCGACCAAAATCATACGGGGAATCAACTATCGGCATAAAAAAATCAGTGGTGCTAACAATTGCCTGCTCATTACCTATGTCATACACTGCAGCATCATCACGCGTCTGATTACCGACCAGCAAACGCTCATCTGGCGGCGTTATCAGGCTGCTCTGTAAAATAGTATCGAGCACTTCAGGTGAGATCTTACAGCCACAACCTGAACCATGACTATATTGTGTTAGTTTCACTTCAGGCATAGATCAGCAGCTCCTGCGCTACTTTTTAGCAAGGCGGATTATGCAGCCAACAAAAAATCGAAACGACATAAAAACATTCCAGAAAGTATTCAAAATCCTAATATGCCTTTAAGCCCTGATTTATCTGAATATAAGCTTCGATAGGTGTTGCTTCAAAGTATTTTATATCGTGTTTTTTTGCGAACTCACGGGTCAACTGCTGCACTTTTAACAAATTGAATCGTGGTGCATTGGGAAACAGGTGATGCTCTATCTGGGTATCAAGCCCGCCATAAAACCAGTGTACGAACAGCCCGCTTGTTAAAGAACGGCTGGTACGCATCTGCAGTTCCATCCACGAAAGCTTTTCACTTTCTTTAAGGTCAAACACTTCACAGCCGAGGTGGTTTGTCATAAACCCAAGTGACAACCACGCAGAAAGAACAAAATAAAGCACTAAAAAAACGGTAATTGCTGATGCAAAAGGAAGAAGGTAAAAGATTGGCCCCCAGATGATCGGCCAGTGCGTCATCATCAAAAACAGCTCACCAAATTTCTTTCTTTTTAATACATAGCTATAAGACTGTACGATGAAAGCAGGATACATGAAGAATATCGCACCCCAGAAAACCAGGTATTTGTACTTACGAAGAAAAGCGCTATCACCCTTATTGTCAGGTGTAAAAGCACCATCAAGTGCGAGTATATCTTCATCTTTTTCAGGTACATTGCACCAGTTGTGATGATTGATATTGTGTTTCCATATCCACCATGAAGGTGAACTACACAGGACGATAGTCGAAAAAGGGTATGACAGCCACATCGATATTTTTTTACTTTTAAAATATTGAAGGTGCAGTATATCGTGAGATACAAAAACAGAGCGGGTAAAAACCAGCGTTAAGAACAACCCCATAAGCACAGGGTTCCACATCTCCATGGTGGCAAACAACAAAATCAATGAGGCAACAATTGCCAGCATCTCAACTATTCCACGGCGTGGCACACAATCCAGCAGGCCGGCATTACTGACCTGCTCTTGCAGCTCATCAAATATATCAGGGTATTGGGAAACAGACACAGTTATTAACTCCGTTGAATTTTAGCAGTGGAATATAACGCAAAATATATCTGCCTTACTTGACCTATTTCAATATTTGATCAATCTGTAGAAGTCATAAATGCCATCGACCATATAGAAATTCAAGACAGTTATAATGAAAATGGGCTGAATCCAATTATTTCAGGAACAACTCAAGAGTTGATGCTAGTTGATGGCGTTAGTTATGACCCTGTTTCACCTAATGCTTTGTATCCCACTGCATGGGCAGTGTTCTCAGATGGATCAAAAGAATATAATAATACGCAAACGTTGTAGTGGTCAGACAATCAACAAGCTGCTTATGTTAAGCATATACAAGGCTCTTTTGTGTTTGGCCGTGATTTAATACCAACGGGATCTGAGGCAACAACACAATCAATGGGGTCAGACTCAATGCCAGTAAGTTAAGCTCTAAGTTATTCATTACAAAGAACTTTTATATGCTGGAAAATGGATATCATTCTTGATGTTTTTTAATCGTCGAGGCGCTGATGGTCAGCCTGTACCAGTTGAGTCAGTTGGCCCTAGCTTAATAGCTTGGGTCGCATCCCCTTTTCTCATTTATCAGTGGAATCTGAGAGTCACTGTTTATGGGGGCTCCACCCTCGTAACGAAAGTCGTGTAGGTTTTGTAAAGAACTAGTGCCACACGTGAATCCATTGACTATTAGTCGGCGGATCGAAGGCACCAGGAACTATCACCAATCAAGGATTGAGTCTAAATTTAACCCCTCCGCCCCCTAAACACGCATGCCTTCTCCATTTATCTTCTGATAGTCATGCCGCCAGTGTATGCAGTCAGTACGCAGCGTTTCGCTCACCTAGAATGTCGGAGTACTGCACCATGATTTCTCGCTGCCTCTCCAATTTCGATTGCTTATCTCTGGATAGATTGTTGAAAAAATCACTGTCGATAAAGTGGGTTAGTTTTTTCAGCTTGCTATCAAGCTCCATTTTATCGTCTATTATTCGCTGCTGACGTGGTTGCATATTATTAAGTCTCAGTGGCTAATCGTTTTATGAAAAACAATTATGACAAAGTATAGGAAGTATATACACCCTTTTTAACGTCATTATTGGTAAACCTGTACCAATTGAGTCAGGTGGTCCTGGCTTGATAACCCGGGCTATTTTTATATTTGTGGATAATCAGAGGAATTTGAGACCCACTGTTTATTGGGGCTCCATCCTCGTAACGAAAGTCGTGTAGATTGATAGATTAACCAGTCCCACCTGAACATTATTGATAGCGCTGATATATGCTTTTATTGTAAAAACAAACGGCTGGTGTATGATGTTGATGCAATCCACTACGTCAAACAGGATGACTTTTTACAGCTAAAAGCATGAGATCACATGGCAGCCAATCATTTTAAGGTAGATGGAGTGCAAATCGATTCATTATCTGAGTTTCTCAGGAGAGAAACAGACGATGCTTGGCGTAATCTTCTTTTTTACCCAGAATCTTTTGAGAGCAAAAGCAGACACCCTATCGTATTTACTGGCAAGGAATTTTTTGAGGTTTCGTTTAAGGATACTGACATAAAACGTGTTCGTTTCGTCCGTTGTCGCTTTGAGCGTTGCCTATTCATTGGAGCAACAGTCACCGACTGTGAGTTTACTGATTGTGAATTTATCGAGACCAACACTTCAAAGCTAAAGATAAAACAGTGCTTATTTGACCCATTATCATTTGAAAAAAACTTTGATTTTGAAAATGATACAAATATCGCTATTGACCTATATCATTCGCTTTACAGAAACGCTTCTGAAGAGCATCAACCAATTCATGCGATTGAAAGCCTTTACAGGATGAAGAGAGCTGAATATAGCCACTTAAATTCACAAAAACAACGAGGCATCATTAGTTCTCGCGAATATTATTCAAAAAAGATTGGTCATATTGTTTCAGATTTTGTATCTGGCTACGGTTTGCGCACTATGCGAGTGCTCAGGCTACTTACTATCGTGATAGGGTCTTTTTCTATTATTAATTATCTTCTCAGATGCTACATTTTTCCGCCGGATTCAGAATTCACCATCGTAGATTCAATTTATTTTAGTTGTATCACCATTACCACTCTTGGGTTTGGAGATATAACGCCTGTCACGGCTTTTGGAAAGCTCTTTGTAACGTTTCAAGCATTGTCAGGATTTGTCGTTATATCTATCTTTCTGGCTGCAGTTACTAATCGCGCATTGAGGGCGCGCTAACAATGTACGCAATTGCCGAGTTTGGCTCAACAAGTCGAAGTACCTCTGACAAATATAGCGACCGTGATTTGCTAGTCGTCTGTAATAAAGACAAACAATCAATGCTGTATGAGCGATTTAGCAACAAAGGATTTAGCGTTTCTGTCTTGAATCCTGAACAACTAATGTACATGAAACAAAGAGGCTCGTTGTTTCTTCAACACCTAAGAGCAGAAGCAAAAATATTGATCGACTCTGATGGCAGGCTTGCACGCTTCTTAAATTCTTGTGAACTAGTACCACCTTCTGTGACCGAGCTAAGGAAATGCAAAGGTACCATCAAGTTTATTAGCTCATGGTCGGATAGCATCACACTTAGCGCATGGAAATCCGACTTCCTCTATTGCATCTCACGAGATCTACTAATAAAAACACTGGCAACAAAAGGGGTTGTTGTTTTCGGTTTAGAGGATTTGGAGCGTGAAGTGGGTTTACATTATGGAGTTTCAAAAGAAGAATTCGAAAACCTTCGAGCCCTCCGGAAAATAAAAGCTGCTTACAGGTCAAACAATGAGCTACCCCATGAAATGGTAGAGAACGCAAATGCTTGGCTGATAACATTAAGACATACATTTGATGCACCCCTCATTGATGCCAGTATGGAGTCACTGGAATCAAAAGTAAAACACCTGAAGGATCGGCAGTTTAACTCTGCCTATGAAAGACTAAGAAGTCTAGAAGCAGTTTACCTGATAGCCCGTTCAAATAATCTTAGGCATCCTGACCACGATTTGTTAATGAAACATATCTTAAGTCCAAATCGTTATGGTTCATCACAAAATCGTAAAACATCACAAATTAACAAGTATTTGTGCGATGTCATAGACTTATTGACTACCACCCCCTTCCAGGCTAAGCATTTTTCACTGCGCTTTGCGTCGCTACAAATGCACACCGGATGAACAGCATTAACCATACAAGGATGAATAAATGAGTAATTTCTTTGCCGAACAAAATGATTTAACTGCCGCCAAAGTTAAAATTTACAAGGAATATATAACAGGTTACCTACCTAAAATATTACAAACTTTCAAGCAATGCTTAATTGCTGATTTATTTTGCGGGGCCGGAAAAAATGGTACTCAAGATGGCAGCCCATTGGTATTAATTAAGCAAGCTGAATATATACTATCAAACCCAACTTTGAATAAATTAACTCTAGACATTGAAATTCTGTTTAACGACAAAGATAAGAAAAATATTGATGACTTAAAATTGCAAATTAATAATACCTATCATCCTTCGATAAAAATACACCCAATAAAAAATACAGATTTTCAAAACATTCTTACTGAAATACTTCAAATATTCAAAACAAACAAAATCCCGAAATTCTTTTTTCTAGATCCATTTAAATATTCTGATGTAACAATTGATAACTTAAAAGACTTAATGGCTCTACCATTTGCAGAAGTATTTTTATTTACTCCTATTTTCCATAGTTATAGATTTTCAAATGAAGGAGACTATCCAAAAGATCATAAAACGAGGAAATTTGTAGAAGAGTTTACAACAAGAGGAATGGCAAACTATGATGGTATAGATGATTTTATGCAATCAATCAAAGAGAAAATAAAAATAGAGTTAAATTTAGAATATGTACGTCCTATTTTACTTGATGACGGAAAGTGCAAAAATGCAATTTTTCTTTTAACAAAAAATCGAGCAGGAATGTTATTAATGAACAAAATAGCATTAAAGCAATCTGTTGATGGAAAAGGTGTAAATATTAAAGATCAACAGTCCGGGCAAGGTGATATGTTTGGAACTCAGGGAACTTCAAGATTTGAAATTTTTGCTAATAATTTAGAGCAAATATTAAAACGTAATAAACGAATGACTAATGAAGAAATTGTTGATTTTACTATTAAGGAAGAGTTTTTACCCAGAAATGCAAAAGAAATATTAAATGACCTTTGTACTAACAATAAACTAACGGTCTATAATGGAGCAGACAATATCACCAGCAAGAAAAGGCAGTGGAATATTAGTGAAAAAATATCAAAAACCATAGATTTTACTTATGACAACTAACACTCAAATAGAATGGACAGAGCAAACCTGGAATCCAACAACAGGTTGCACTAAAGTATCTGCTGGATGCAAACATTGCTATGCCGAGATAATGGCTAAGCGATTAAATGCTATGGGTGCAAATGGATATCAAAACGGTTTTGAATTGAGTCTATTACCTGAACGACTAATTCAACCAATTAAGCGTAAAAAACCTACCACTTACTTTGTTAATTCAATGAGTGATTTGTTTCATGAAGGCGTACCTTTTGAATTTATAGACAAGGTATTTGATGTCATTAAGAAAACGCCACAGCACCGTTACCAGATCTTAACAAAACGGGAAAAACAACTTTTTGAATACTTTAAAAACCGTACTATTCCTGACAATGTTTGGTTAGGCGTCAGTGTTGAGAACATAAAAGAAGGATTACCTCGTATAGATGTTTTGAAAAAAATACCTGCAAAAATTCGCTTTTTGTCTATTGAACCACTTTTGGAAGATTTGGGTGAAATTGATTTTTCTGATATTCACTGGGTAATTGTTGGGGGAGAAAGCGGCAGCAAAGCAAGGCCCATGAAAGAGCAGTGGGTATTAAATATTCAGACACAATGCATTGAACAAAATATCGCTTTCTTTTTTAAACAATGGGGTACTTGGGGGGCTGACGGGGTTAAACGCAATAAACAGAAAAATGGTAAATTACTCAACAATAAAGTTCATCATACCTATCCACTTTCTTCAAACTTTCAATAAAAAACACTCTGATGCAGTTGCTTCCTCCCTCTTGCTATTTGAATTTTAGTCTATTTCAAAATATACCGCATGCCCCCCCAATAAAACGGACTGACAAATAAAGACACCCATTAACTTAAAAAGATATAAACATAAATTCATCTCAATCTGTTTTTTATTTCAGATGATTCCCGTTAAAAGACACTGATTATTCAACAGAACGATTTTTTTAACTGCGCAGCTGTGAATACATTAAATCCGTACAACATTATACAAGATTAACGGGGCCCCACAAAACCCTGCCTAACCCCACATGTCCTGCCAGCCACCAGATTCACAGGCTCCCCTAGACGTATATTCGAGTATCAGAATACTCGGTAGCGCGTTTGCTTTTATTGAAAAAACTAACAGCAGGAGTATGATGTTGACGTAATTAAATACGCCGAATAGAACACCTATTTGTAGTTAGCCAATATGAACCCAGTAGTGCAGTGAATCTTATACCAGAGATAACTCCAGAAATTGAAGGAAAATGGAAGCAGTTAAATCGGCTATTGATTTCTTATATCGTCTCATATTTTTACGACAAGCCGAAATGGTGTTTTCCTACAGCCTCAACGTTCAAGTTAACCAGGAGGTGCGTTTTTTCGCCGATCCAGTTTAACGCATTGTTAAATGTTTTTATTTGCAAAAAATAATTCCCAATGATTGACAACCTTATTTGCAAAATCTAGAATTTCGATTCTCTTTCCTGATGTCAATTCAATGCGAACTGTGTAGCCGTTAATAGGAATTGATGAATCCCAGGTAATTGTAGTCATATCGCATGTAAGTTCAGAATTATCTATAGAAACAATAGCGTCACTTGTTTCTCTTGGACTACTTAATAATTTATGTTTGTTTCCATTACATAAATCCGCACATACTCTTAGCATTAGGTGGTTATTAATAAATTCTTCTACCCCAGTAACACCTTCATTTTTTAACCAATCTTTGATGTGATAACCAGTAACAGCAAAATTAAATACGGAGTCGGAAATCATGATGGCGTCTTGGCTATTAACCGCTTTAAAAAGAGCTTCTTTATCTCTCCTGACTTTATCTAGAAGTTTTTTAGAATCTCCAAACCCATAATTCAAATCAATACTCATTTAGTATTCCTGACATTTAACAGTTTTTATAAGAATCATCTCAGTCCGTATAGTATAAATCAGTAGCAGCTACCAAACACACAATTATATTGAACGGCTATATATAGGCTCGACAACGGAAGTTTAACTAAGTTTATTGAAGATCAGGTTCCACGAGAGCATCACAAGTTATTAATTTTTCTTATTCATATCCCAGACGAAACCAATCTCCTCCAAACGCTGCACTTGTTCATCATTAAGCTTGCCTTGTTTATGTTTTCGACGTTGAATGGTAACCCATGAACTCAGTTTTGGGACTATTGAATAACTAGCAGATACATTGCAGTTCCCATAGATATCCTTATGAGTCTGCAATTCACTAAAGTGCTTTTCCCAAGCGGACATATACGTGTTCCATATAATTTTAAGCTCTTCCAGACGGTGAATTTGTTCGCCTGTTAACTTTCCCTTCTTATAAAGTGTACGTTGTCTGCCAACCCATTTACCCAGTTGCAAGTCTTCTTGATAAAGTTTCGGTACATTACAATGACCATTAGCTTCCTTGAATGCCTGCAGTTTCTTGAATTGCGTTTCCCAAGCATGCTCGAGGGGGTACCAAACAAACTCAAGCTCATTTAGGCGTTTAACAAGGTCAGCGGAAAGCTTGCCTTGCTTGAATCTGTTTCGCTGCCTACTCGCCCATTTACCCAGTTCACGATTTTCTGGATAGTCTATTGGGACGTTGCAGTTCCCATGCGCATCTTTGTACATATGAAGCTCGCTTAACATCTTCTCACGCTTACTACTCAGAATGTTCCATATGAATCCAAGCCCCTCCAAGCGGCGAATGCGCTCAGTTAACAACTTGCCTTGATTATAACGAATACGCTGATTAACTACCCATTTCCCCAGCTCCTGATATTGTGAATCAACTTGCGAAACATTGCAGTCACCATGCACACTCTTATATGTTTGCAATTCTCTAAATCCAGCCTCCCAAGCATGCTCAGTTGGATCCCAGATCATTCCAAGCTCTTGAAGACGACGAACTTGTTCAGCTAGCAGCTTATCCTTCTTGAAATTCTGTCGCTGCGCATTTACCCAAGAGCCTAATTGAGGATTCACTTGATAACCTTGAGGTACCTTACAGTCGCCGTTGTCATACTTGTATGCCTGCAGCTCACTGAACCCTGCTTCCCAAGTAGACTCATACAGATCCCATACAAACCCAAGCTCTTCAAGACGACTGACATGTTCGGATGTCACGTTACCCTGCCTGTGATATCTGCGCTGCGTGCCTACCCACATTCCCAGTTGTTTGTATTTTAAATCAAGCACAGAAACATTACAGTCCCCATGAAGCTCCTTGTACGACACCAACTCGCCAAACATGAGATCCCAAAATTCGCCCAACTGCTCAACACACTGCGTGATTACTGAATTGCGTAATGTAGCAAGAGTCAATGCAGGACCAAGAACTTCAAGATGTTCACACAATCTACTGTCGTCATATCCGCCAGTCTTACCACGCTCTTCCTGAATCTCTCTGATTACATCAGCAAGATCATCATCCTGCTCCTTCATCGCTTGCAGCACATTCCAGATTTCACCAAAATCAGTTCGTTCAAGCGCCTCTTCCACTGACTCGCCCTTTTCCTGCTCTAAGTAAATTGGTACCAGTACATAACCAACTTCTTTTCCAGGTGACTTACGCATAGCACGACCGGTTGCCTGAACAATATCAACCTTGCTTTTCTTTGGTGACAGGAAAGCAACCATGTCAACAGCGGGGACATCGACACCTTCGGTTAAGCACCGTGCATTCGATATAACAGCCTGATCAGCTTCTGCAAATTCGCGCATATTGTGACTACGTTTTGCCGCAGTCATCGCACCATTGACATGCACTGTAATAAAGTCTGGTAATTCTGAATTGATACCTTCACTACCCGGTGATGTGAACGACTTAGCTGAACTAACTGAAGAGTGAAAAGTGAAGATGTGATGCACATCGTATTCTTCAACAGCGTTATGCAGTGCAATCTGATTAGCAATCTGTCTAGCTTTAATTGCATCACCTTTGACGATGACTTCACCATGACTAAGTTGCCAGTCATCGATCTCCACATCTGTAACAACAGAGATCAGCACCTTGTAGTCGCAGATCAGGTCATCATTAACAGCTTCCCTGAACTGCAGATTGTAAACAGTCTCACCGTAAACTTCAGGCACATCCATTGAATAGACAAGTTTAGAGTCACCTTCCTTGTCTTTCTTTTGCACATTGTAGTGACGAGGCGTCGCAGTCATAAACAACCGCTTGCAGATTCTTAGGTTTTCATCATCCAGTGCAAAAGCAAAACGCGTTCCTTCTCTTCCTGTCGTCTTGTGTGCTTCATCGAAAAAAGCCAGATCGAATTTAAAACTGGCAGGCATGCCTTCAGCAACAACTCGTGCAGATTGATAAGTTGAGAAGACAATATGCGGTCCTTTAGTATCTGTATTGAGATAACGTGTAACCTCTTCCCAATTCGTAGTCACCGGGAAATCCAGTTCAGACTGCCTAACAATTACCTCGTCACTACCTTTAACCGAAGGATCTGAGCAAACACACAAGTATGAATAATTCTCCCACTTTGTTTGCTTCAACCATTCATGAAGTGTTTGACGTACAAGTGCAAGCGATGGGACTAATACCAAAACAGAATTAATATTGAGCATCTCAGCAGCCCACAGCTGAACCAATGTTTTGCCAGTACCGCATGCCATGACAACTGTGGCGCGATCAGCATCCTTGAAAGCCGACTCTATTTTCTGAAGAGCTTTCCTCTGGTGTGGAAGTGGATCATATTGCTTTAATTTAACCTGACCACCAGCAAGCCATGCTTTGATTGCTCTGAAGTCATCAACCTCAAGACGGTCGAGATC
>Ga0164313_10002819_pt1 | contig 15484 bp, 14 predicted proteins | sample GuaBasSedimGuay4_FD_113735 | JGI IMG/M metagenome (GOLD analysis project Ga0164313, IMG submission 113735) | Subseafloor sediment microbial communities from Guaymas Basin, Gulf of California, Mexico - Guay4, Core 4569-4, 0-3 cm | ecosystem: Environmental > Aquatic > Marine > Hydrothermal vents... | reverse complement strand
TAATGCAGAGAAAAACTTCCAAAGCCCCTGATTTCAATTCTTTCCCCTGAAGACAGTGAACTGCTCATTTGCTCAAGGATGGACTTAACACCAAGCTCGACATCCAGGTGAGCGAGGTGTTGTTGTATTTCTGCCAGACGGTCAATCAATTCTGATTTGGTCATTGGGATCTCAAGTTCCTGTTATCTGTTTATTATATGTTATCTGTTCATTATAGCCGGAAAAAACGGGTGGCCCTGACTGAACCACCCGTTTCCTGACTTTAACTATCCTGCTTGAGCTGCTCTTTGAGCAATTCGCCCAGAGAAGTCGTACCACTGGAAGCGTTCGTTGCATGATACTCTTCCAGCGCTTCGGCCAGTTCTTCATCTTCAAGCGCACGAATGGACAGCGTTAAGCTGCGATTCTTGCGATCGAGGCTGATGAACTTGGCTTCAACTTCGTCACCGACTGCCAATTCCTTGCTGGCGTCTTCAACGCGCTCTTTCTTGATATCAGAAGCACGCAGATAACCGTCAACGCCATCGGACAGTTCGATGATTGCACCACGTGCATCCACTTCCTTGACCGTACCCTTGACCTGGCTGCCACGTGGTGCTCTGCCATGAAGGTAGCAAACGGATCCTGATCCAGTTGCTTGAGACCCAGTGAAATGCGCTCACGCTCAGGATCAACCGCCAATACAACTGCTTCGATCTCTTCACCCTTGGCAAAGTTACGTACAGATTCTTCACCCGGTGTGAGCCATGAGATATCGGACAAGTGAACCAGGCCGTCGATACCACCATCGAGACCGATGAAGATACCAAAATCAGTAATTGACTTGATTGCGCCTGAAACACGGTCACCCTTGTTATGGGTCGCAGCAAAGGCTTCCCACGGGTTGGAAGCACACTGCTTCATACCGAGTGAAATACGACGGCGTTCTTCGTCAATTTCCAGCACCATGACTTCAACTTCGTCACCGGTCTGAACAACCTTGGCTGGGTTAACGTTCTTATTGGTCCAGTCCATTTCAGAAACATGCACCAGGCCTTCAACGCCATCTTCAATCTCAACAAAACAACCGTAATCGGTGATGTTGGAAACATTGCCGAACAAACGTGCGCCAACTGGATAACGGCGTGACAGATCACTCCATGGATCATCACCCAACTGCTTCAGACCCAGTGAAACGCGATTACGCTCACGGTCGAAACGCAACACGCGTACTTCCAGCTCGTCGCCTACGTTGACAACTTCACTCGGGTGACGAACACGCTTCCATGCCATATCAGTAATGTGCAGCAGGCCATCGATGCCGCCGAGATCAATGAACGCGCCATAATCGGTGAGGTTCTTGACCACACCCTTAACGATGACACCTTCTTCCAGACGCTCGAGCAGTTGCTCGCGCTCTGCGCTGAATTCAAGTTCAACCACCGCACGGCGTGAAACCACGACATTATTGCGCTTACGGTCCAGCTTGATGATTTTGAAGTCCAGATCCTTGCCTTCAAGATATGCAGGATCGCGAACCGGGCGTACATCCACCAGTGAACCTGGCAGGAAGGCACGAATATCGTTGATGTCGACTGTAAAGCCGCCTTTGACTTTTCCGCTGATTTTGCCTTGTACAATGTCTTCGCCTTCGAATGCGCTTTCCAGCTTGTCCCAGACCATTGCACGTTTGGCTTTTTCACGTGACAGCTTGGTTTCACCGTAACCGTCTTCAACGGCCTCCAGCGAAACTTCAACACTATCTCCGACTTCTACTTCCAGCTCACCGTCCAGTGAACGGAACTGGTAAATGGGCACAATGCCCTCTGATTTGAGTCCGGCATTGACGACAACAGCGTCGTCCCTGATTTCAACTACCGTACCGGTAATGATAGTACCTGGCTTCAGACTTTGTGAAGCGAGGCTTTGTTCAAATAATTCAGCGAAACTTTCAGTCATTAGATTAATCTCAACAGATACACTTTAAAAACGAGCATACCCACGTGGTTGTATGGCACATGATTGTGCCGGTTAAAAAATCACCACTCAATATCAAGCGGCACCATTTTACTGCTTATAAATCAATTATATAAACAATACATCTAAACCATTGACTTAACTTGCTCAAGCACCTCATCAATGCTCAAACCGGTCGAATCAATGATCACCGCATCTTCAGCCGGTCTAAGCGGCGCAATACTACGCGTTTGATCGCGTAAATCACGGGCTTTGATCTCCTTGAAAAGGCGCGAGAGATTAACACTTTCTCCTTTTTCTTTCAACTGCTTATGTCGTCGCTGAGCACGAATCTCTGCACTGGCGGTCAGAAATATCTTCAGATGGGCATCTGGAAAAATCACCGTTCCCATATCCCGACCATCCGCAACCAGGCCAGGTTTGGCACGAAAGCGCCTTTGACGCTTGACCAATGCAGCCCTGACGGCCGGTGTCACGGCAATTTTTGAGGCCAGAACACCGGTCTCTTCATTTCGCAACTTGTCACTAACATCCTCACCATCCAGAAATGTCTTAACACCATCCCGGCTGGTTTCGAAACGGATATCAAGTTTGTCTGCAACCTCCCCCAGTGCGGCTTCATCATCCAGCGATGTCTCATTTTTCATCACCGACAGCGCAGTTAACCTGTACAGCGCACCGCTATCAAGGAAATTCCAGCCCAGGTGTTGTGCCAATCGTGTTGATATTGTGCCTTTACCTGAACCACCAGGACCGTCGATGGTGATTACAGGAACGTCAGCGCCTGGCATACTCACGTTCGCTCATCCAGGTTCATGGTTGCACCGAGCGTCTGCATATCCTGTCTGAAACCCGGGTAGGACGTTGCAATATATTCAGCGCCGCTAATATCCACACTCGCGTCTGCCACCAGGCCAAGCACAGCAAATGACATCGCACAACGGTGATCCCCTGCACTTTCAACACGCCCGCCACCGATTTCTCCTCCCTCAATATCAATACCATCAGGGTACTCTGTCAATTCAACACCCAGTATTTTCAGACCTGCCGCCATGACTGCGAGCCGGTCGCTTTCCTTCACCCTCAGTTCTGCCGCACCCCGAATACGTGTAACGCCTGTGGCGGCAGCTGCCAGCGCCATCAGCAAGGGTAATTCGTCGATCATATCCGGAACCCTGGACTCGGGGACATCAATGCCCTTGAGGGGGCCGTTAAATAATAACCGGATATCACCAGCCGGCTCTGCACCCTGCTCATAACGGCCAATGATGTGTACATCGGCACCCATTTCCTCTAAACAATCGAGGAAACCTTTGCGGGTGGGATTTAAACCCACGTGCCTGAGAGTGATTTCAGATCCGGGTATCAATGCCGCAGCCGCCAGTGGAAACACCGCCGATGAGATATCACCGGGTACATCAAATTTGGCTGCCTTCAATCTTGATCCACCGGTAACACTGCACGCGGCCGGCAAAGCTACACCAAATACAGGCAACATGCGCTCAGTGTGATCGCGGCTCAAACGTGGCTCCTGAACATGAGTGACTCCGGAGGCGTATAAACCGGCCAGCAGCACGCAGGACTTGATCTGAGCACTGGCCACGGGTGACCTGTATTCAATCCCCTGCAGGCCATTGCTGGCACCGATAGAGATAGGCGCAGTACCCTGCCCGCTCGGCTCGATATTCGCACCCATTTGCCGCAACGGTTCAACAATGCGACGCATCGGACGACTATTCAGCGATTTATCACCGCTCAACCTGCAATCAAAATCCTGCCCGCTCAGCACACCCGCCAGCAGGCGCATTGCGGTACCCGAATTACCCATATCCAGTGTGCCGGAAGATGGTCGCTGTAAATCGCCGCCGGTACCGTCGATAAAAATCCTGCCGGACTTACGTTCAATGACCGCACCCAGTTGCTCACAGGCTCTCAGCGTCGCAAGTGTGTCTTCACTTTCGAGCAAGCCACTTAACTCTGATCGCCCGCTGGCAAGGCTGGAGAAGATCAGTGCACGATGGCTAATGGATTTATCACCTGGCGGTGTAATTTCGCCGCGCAGTCCGGTTTTTTGAGGAAAGACAGTCAGAATCACGATCTTGCAGCCTGTTTCAGGCTTTTACCGAAGGACGAGCGGTGACCGCCTTCGGGTATGAACCCAGCACACGCGTCAGACTGGATACTTTTTGCATTTCAGCCAAAGCCATTTTAAGCGGTTCGCTTTCAGCGTGACCTTCGACGTCAATAAAAAATACGTACGACCACGCGGCAGCACTGGATGGACGTGATTCAATACGACTCATGTTGAGTGAATGACGCGCCAACGGATCAAGCAACGAATGCAGGGCGCCAGGCCCTTCGTCACCCGCCAGTAACAGCGAGGTCTTGTCATCACCGGAAGGTGCCAAAAGCTGTCTGCCAATGACCAGGAAACGCGTGGCATTGTCCGCCTCATCTTCAATCCGGGCAAACAACACCGGTAAGCCATATATTTCTGCCGCAGACTGGCTCGATATTGCTGCCGCATCGGGAGCGTTTCGAACCCGGCGCGCTGCTTCAGCGTTGCTACTGACCGCGATGCACTCTACCGCTGGCAAGTGCTGGCGAATCCAGGTCTTGCATTGGGAAATAGACTGCTGGTGTGAGTACAGACGCTCTATGCCGGACAGCCCTTTCGCCTGGGTTAGCAGGTTGTGATGGATCGCCATTTGGATTTCACCACAAATCTTCAGGTCGGATTCAACAAACCTGTCCAGGGTATGACTGACGATTCCCTGGTTGGAATTCTCTACCGGTACTACGCCAAAATCAGCCTCGGTGGTTTCAACCTGTCCGAAAACATCATCAATACTGGCGACACCCACAGCCTGCACAGAATGCCCGAAATGACGATTCACCGCCTGTTGGGTAAACGTGCCTTCAGGCCCGAGATAAGCGATCTTTAAGGGCTCCTGCTGGGCCAGGCACACCGACATGATCTCCCGGAACAAGCGCAGCATTTCAGCATCGCTGATCGGTCCTTCATTGCGTTCACGAACGGCGCGCAACACTTCTGCTTCACGTTCAGGACGGTAATAGTCCACTGCATGGGCCAAACTGCCCTTTGACTCACGCACTGCGGTCGCAAGCCGGGCCCTGTCGCTTATCAGAGCCTGAATCCGGGCATCCAGTGCATCAATCTGAGCCCTGACCTTGCTCAGCGATTTTTGTGCCTTCATGTCGCTGCTGTCAGCCATTAGTGTTCTCAAACTCAGTCATGAAATTAATTAATGCCTCAATGCCTTCAATGGGCATTGCATTATATATGCTGGCACGCATTCCACCCACAGAACGATGGCCCTTCAGACTACTTAACCCGGTCGCTTCAGCTTCTGCGACAAACCGTCCGTGCAGGGCATCATCCGTAATCTTGAACGGAATATTCATATGTGAACGAAATTCACGGGGAATATCATTCAGGTAGAAGGAGCTGTTATCCAGGTATTGATAGAGCGTATCTGACTTTTGCTGATTGAGCTCAGCCATCCGGCCCACACCACCCTGTTTCTCAATCCAGTCAAATACCAGCCCGGCAATATACCAGGCGAATGTTGCCGGTGTGTTCAGGCGGGATCCTTTTTCGGATTGGATTTTCCAGCACTGCAGATCGGGAATGACTGGCGGGAGATCTTGCAACAGGTCTTTTCTGGCAATGACAACGGTGATACCTGCCTGGCCAATATTTTTCTGGGCACCGGCGTAAATAACTCCAAACTTGTTGACATCAACCGGCCGGGAGAGAATGTCTGATGACATATCAGCTACCAGCGGCTGAGTCACCACCGGGGGTTGCCTGAACTGCACACCTGATATGGTTTCATTGCTGACGTAATGAACATAGGCATGCTGGTCATTGATATCCCAGTCAGCCTGAGCGGGTATTGATTTGAAGCCACTTTCTTCAGAGCTTGCCGCCAACTCGGCCAGACCAAGACGTTGCGCCGTTGCGAACGCCTTTTTACTCCAACTGCCGTTTACGATGTACGCACCCGGACTGCCCGCTGTCGCCAGGTTTATCGGAACCTGGGCAAACTGTGTCGTCGCCCCGCCAGCCAGGAACAACACGGCGTAATCGTCGGATATCGACATCAGGCGCCTCAGACATGCCTCTGAGCTATCCGCAACCTCATCGAATGCCGGACTGCGATGGCTGATCTCCATCACAGACATACCGGTACCGTTAAAGTCGAGTAGTTCATCGCGGGCTTTTTCCAACACCGGCAGCGGCAGGGTCGCCGGTCCGGCGCAGAAATTGAAAATACGTGTCATGGCTCTAGTACTCCTGCAACAGGTCGCTCTTCAAATCAGTTAAGGATATAAGCATGATAAGGCCTGAACGGCCTGTCCGCCATAGCTGCGAAGTAGATTTCAGCTCGCCAGCCGCGTTGTCGTTTTTTGTTTATTTTCCAGCTTTGCCTGGTCAGATCGCCGGCGCTGCAAGTCATCCAGGTAGCCCGCTTCAATACCGGTAATATATTCACCGGAAAAACAGGAGGTATCGAAGTGCTCAATGCTCTCATTACCTTCCTTGCAGGCCTCGATCAAATCATCAAGTCCCTGGTAAATCAGGCGGTCAGCTCCCAGCTCCTCTTCTATCTGTTTTTCATCCCGGCCACTGGCAATCAGCTCGGCAGTATCCGGCATGTCTATACCGTAAATGTTCGGATACCTCACAGGAGGAGAGGCTGAGGCAAAATATACTTTCCGGGCACCGGCATCGCGCGCCATCTGGATAATCTGGCGGGAGGTTGTACCCCTGACAATCGAGTCGTCCACCAACAGCACATTCTTGTCACGAAACTCCAGGTCTATCGCATTCAGTTTTTGCCGTACCGAGCGTTTACGCTCTTCCTGTCCCGGCATGATAAATGTGCGACCGATGTAGCGATTCTTGATAAAGCCTTCGCGGTACTTCACGTCCAGATCATAAGCCAGCGGTAACGCAGCCGTACGACTCGTGTCCGGCACAGGTATCACCACATCAATATCATGCTCCGGCCAATCCCTTAATATTTTGCGGGCCAGCGCCTGCCCCATGCGCAAGCGGGCCTTATAAACCGAGATATCATCGAGCATGGAGTCCGGCCGGGCAAAATAAACATATTCAAAAATACATGGGCAGGCAGGTTTAGCCAGCGGGCTTTCGTGGCTGTGCAATTCACCATCGAGAGTAATAAAAACAGCCTCACCCGGTTTCAAGTCACGCATCAACGTGAAGTCCAGCACATCCAGAGCAACACTCTCCGAAGCAATGGCATACTCCCGACCCTTATCGGTATCACGATACCCAATAACCACAGGGCGGATACCGTGGGGATCTCTGAACCCAAGCACGCCCTTGCCCGAAATCAGGGCGATGACGGAATAGGCGCCTCTGCAGCGCTCATGTAACCTGTCGACCGCTTTGAATATTTCTCTGGACTGAATTCCTTTGCCACCTTGTTCATGCAACTCGTGGGCGAACACGTTCAGCAACACTTCAGAATCAGACTCGGTATTAAGGTGGCGACGATCGCTGTCGAACAGCTCCTTCTTTAAAGCTGCCGTATTGATCAGGTTACCGTTATGCCCCAGTACAATGCCGTATGGGGAGTTGACGTAGAAAGGCTGTGCCTCATCAAGGCTGTCGCTGCCCGCGGTCGGGTAGCGGACATGACCTATGCCAATGTTTCCCTGTAATCGTTCCAGTTCCGTACGGGGAAATACGTCCCGGACCAGGCCGTTACCCTTAAACAAATGTAAGCGGTGACCTTCAAGTGTAGCGATACCGGCAGCATCCTGCCCACGGTGCTGCAAGATGGTCAGTGCATCATAGATGGATGGCGTAACCGCCTGCTTGCCGACTATGCCAATGATTCCACACATTCAGATTATCCTCAGATCACCAAATAAGGGGTCTATTTTCGCGGGAATTCTACCATGAGAAATCTCTCAAGTGTTTGCTGATTCAGACTCTTCCGGCTGCGGTGACATATCCATGTGTTCGAGTATGTAATCCGGCAGGAATTGGCCCGACCATTCCGCCAGCGGTAACAGGCTCTGGATTGATCGAGAACTCTGCCACCAGGGATCCTGGGGCACCGGGGTCAGACCTGCCACCAACATCAATACCAGCACCAGCACCAGCCCCCTGATACCTCCAAACACACCACCCAACAGCCGGTCCGTGCCGCTCAAGCCGGTTTTCTCAACCAGCTTACCCACAAGAAATGTCACCAGGCCACCGATTAGCAATACCACCAGGAAAAGACCGGAAAATGCCAACGCGGTACGGGCTGATGGTAGTTCGATATGACTTTCAAGCTGCAACGCAAGCGCACCGGAATACTGGAATGCTACCAGGAATGCAGCTGCCCAAACCGCCAGTGAAAATGCCTCTTTAATGAAGCCACGTATGGCCCCCACCAGGATTGAGATGGCGATTATTCCTATAACGACCAGATCCGGGTATTCCACTAATGCTCCTTCAATATCATGCTGGCCTATTCCTGGGTTGTTACAAAGCCATCAATCTGGTGGCTGGCTTTGATATCCTTTGCCAGTTGCACCGCACTTTCCCGATTAATTTCCGGTCCGATACGAACTTTGTATGTAGAACCCTTTGCAGACGTGACCTTTTCCGCGAATGCTGTCAGACCTGCCAGCCTCAATTTTGCAACTTCAGCATCAGCGGTCGCAGCATTGTTGTAGCTGCCGACCTGTACGACCCAGCGCACCAGTGGATCTGAGGGAGCAGAAACCGGCGGGCTATCACCGGGCCTGGTATCCATAATGCGTGGGCTGAGATCCTTGTTCATGGTCCTTATACGTTCCACCACGGCATCTGCCTCTGAACGTTCGACATAGGGACCGACCCTGACACGGTGCAAACGGCCTGCAATGCGGTCCACGACATCCATCACTACCGGCATGCTACCGGCACGTAGCTCAGCTGCCATTGCATTGGCTCTTTTCTCACTACTGAAACTGGCGACCTGAACCAGGTAGCGGGGCTGCCCCGGTTTACTGGTGGTGGGTTCGGGTTCAAGTTCGGCTACATTAATCTTTTCCGCTGGCTCCAGAATGACTGAAGTCACCGCAGGTGATGCCTCCACGCTTGCTGCTGCAGATCCATCAACTGTTTCTTGTTGCTTCGCAGGTGGAATGACCGCTGCTATATCTTCCCCTTCACTATCTTCGCCAGGCGACTGATTCGCAGCATCCTGCCCCTTCCCTGGTTTTTGTTCTTGTTCCTGTGCCTGTTGCAACGGCAAAGTGTCGCTGGCATCCGGTTTGTTCTCAGGCTGCCGGTCATTTATCTGTGATCCAGGTGAAACCGGCTGGTCTGGTACACCAACAGGAAATCGCCGGGTTTCAAAAGATAACTCTTCCGGCCTGGGTGGCAGTTCAATCTGACGGGATTCGGATTTAAACGTATCAGAACGACCACTCAGCAACATCGGTAATACGATGACGGCGAGAACGATCAACACGCTTGCGCCAACCAGTCTTTGTTTTAGTGCTTTATCCATTAATGCTTCCCTGATGGGTCCTGCCCAGATTATTGCGGTGATTCTAACCTATTTTGCAGCCAGTTAAATGTATCTGCCGCAGTCGAAAACGAGCCAAAAACCAGAACCGTGTCATCTTTGCCGGCCAGTGACAGGGCTTTTTTCAGCGCCGCATGCATTGACCTGAACGAGTTAACCTCCGTGGCCGGCAGAACAGCCTTCACACGACTTGCCAGTAACTCCCCGGACTGACCACGCTCACCGGAGCTATCGGCACATAACCAGCGTTTACAAACCCCGCATAATGCACGCGCAACCGATTCGGCCGGCTTGTCCGCAAGCATTGCCAGGACGCAAATGACATCTGTTTGATTATTCTGCTTCAGGTAATCAGCAACCGCCTCCGCCGCGAGCGCATTGTGGCCCACATCAATCAACACATTGGGTGCCGTATGGATAGATTGCAGACGACCCGGTACCTGCACCCGATCAATCGCTGCCACGATCTCTACTTCTTTATCCTCGCAGGAAGGGTTTAACAAAACCAGTGCGGCCAGTGCTGCCGCCAGGTTATCAAGCTGGTGCTTACCCACCATGGGTGGTCGCGCAACATTCAGCGATTGATCACGCAAGGAAAAAACCAGCTGTCGTCTACTTTCTGTGTCAGAATTTTCAGGCTGGCACAGATCATACTCATGGCCACGCCGGTACAAATTCGCATTGAGTTTTTCAACCTGTTGAACCACAGGCGCAGGTGGGTCTCGTTCGGTGCACACAACGGGAATACCGGCGCGAATAATACCGGCTTTCTCAGCCGCAATGGAATTGATATCTGTACCCAGAAACTCCTGGTGATCGAGGCCAATAGGGGTAATCAGCGCACAATCGGTATCGACGAGATTTACGGTATCAAGCCGGCCACCCAGCCCTACTTCCAACACCGCACAATCCAGCTTCGCCTGCTGCAGAAGCAGAAATGCAGCGAGTGTAGTAAATTCAAAATAAGTAAGCGACACCTCAGCACGAGCTAATTCCACTTTTTCGAATGCATCCACCAGTACCCGGTCTGATACTGGCTCGTCCATGATGCAGATGCGTTCATTAAAACGCAGAATATGCGGGGAAGTATAAGTGCCGTAGCGCTGACCCAGGCTGCCACTCATTGCAGCCAGGTAAGCTACAGTGGAGCCCTTGCCATTGGTCCCGGCAACGGTGAATACCTTTTTTGCCGGCCTTGGTGAGCCCAACTTGCTATAAACCAGGCCACAGCGCTCAAGGCCAAGATCAATCGTGCGCGGGTGTCGCTGTTCGAGTAACGCCAGCCACGCCTCAAGGGTCTTGCTCAACTTTGCAGCAATTCGCCACTGACCGGTTTCGGCATGCTGCCGGAACTCAAAAGTGCCAGCATCGAACCGATATCATCGCGCATATTGCGCCGGTCCATAATCATATCTACAGCGCCTTTCTGCAGCAGAAACTCACTGCGCTGGAAGCCTTCCGGCAAGGTTTCGCGCACGGTCTGCTCGATAACGCGCGGACCGGCAAAGCCAATTTGCGCCAGGGGTTCTGCAATATTGATATCACCCAGCATCCCCAGGCTGGCGGAAACACCTCCCGTGGTCGGGTGTGTCAAAACCGAAATAAAGGGAATTCCCTTGTCACTGAGCCGGGCCAGCACCGCAGAAGTCTTGGCCATCTGCATCAACGACAACAGGCCTTCCTGCATGCGTGCGCCACCGCTGGCGGAAAAGCACACCAACGGTGCTTTCAAACGCAGGCTTTCCTGGCCTGCGCGGGCGAATTTCTCACCCACTACCGAGCCCATCGAACCTCCCATAAAGCCGAACTCAAATGCGCATGCTACGATGGCCGCTCCTTTTAGCTGACCAGCCATGGCGAGTAAGGCGTCGGTTTCGCCGGTTTTCTTTTGCGCTGCAGCAAGCCTGTCCTTATAACGTTTTGAGTCCTTGAAGCGTAATGTATCAACCGATTCAAGTCCGGCTGCAATTTCGCGATGCTCACCAGGGTCAAGAAAATGTTCCAGTCGTGCACGCGCCGTAACGGGCATGTGAAAACTGCATTTCGGGCAGACCTGCAGATTTCTTTCCAGTTCGGGACGGTATAAAACAGCGGTACACGACACACATTTGGTCCACAGACCTTCCGGTACATTTCGCTTGTTGCCACCTTCGGTGCGTATCCTGGAAGGCCTTAGTTTCTGAAACCAGCTCATATCAATTCAATGTGTCCTGTCGGTGCTATCTGTTAGCCCAATACGGCATTGTCCAATGCCTTACGCACCGGTGCAACAAAAGCCTGTGCAATTGCACAGGCGGCGTCTTCAGTTTTCGCCTCCGACAATGCCTGTACCAGCGCGCTGCCAATCACCACAGCATCGGCATGTTCAGCAACCGCTGCAGCCATTTCGGCATTTTTAATACCAAAACCGACCGCCACCGGTAAATCACTGAATTCCCGGATCTGCCGGACCGGCTGGCTCAACTCGGGCGAACTCAATTGACCCGAACCAGTTATGCCCTTCAATGAAACATAGTAAATAAACCCGCTCGCCGACGCAGCGATCGTTTCAACCCTTGAGCGCGTTGTGGTTGGCGCCACCAGGCAAATCCCTGCTATCTCTGCCGCAAGCATGGCCTCACCAAGATCACCGCGCTCTTCCGGTGGGCAATCGACCAGCAACAGTCCGTCCACACCAGCCTGTTTCGCTGCCAGCGGAAACCGCGTGCGCCCAAATCGTTCCACCGGATTCATGTAGCCCATCAATACCACCGGAGTCTCGTCATCTTCACTGCGAAACGCTTTCACCATGGAAAGCACTTTATGCAGATCGACATGTTTCTCAATGGCACGCTCACTGGCCTCCTGGATAACCGGTCCATCCGCCGCAGGATCTGAAAAAGGCACACCCAGTTCAAGCAGACCCGCACCGGCAGCAACCAGTGCATGCATGATGCCAACCGTCCACCCCGGTTCCGGGTCGCCGGCGGTAATAAAAGGTATCAAGACTTTTTGACCGGACTCACCGGCCTTTTCAAACCTGGCCGCTATCCGACCGCTCACAGTGTCATTCCTTCAAGTTCGGCAACCGTTTGTACGTCTTTATCACCCCTGCCAGACAAGTTGATCAGGACTTTCTGATCCGGGCGCATTTCCGCTGCCAGCTTAAAACCATATGCCAGGGCATGGCTGCTTTCCAGCGCCGGCATGATACCTTCCAATCGGGTTAATTGATGAAATGCGATCAACGCCTCCTCATCGGTCACACTGACATAGCTGGCACGGCCGGTATCTTTTAACCAGGAATGTTCGGGCCCGACACCGGGATAGTCCAGTCCGGCAGATACGGAATGTGTCTGCATAATCTGGCCGGCATCATCATCAAGCAGATAAGTACGGCAACCATGCAGGACTCCCGTTCGCCCCGCACACAAGGTGGCCGCATGCTCTCCACTCTCAATTCCACGCCCGGCCGCCTCAACGCCAATCATTTTCACATCTGTATCTTCCAGAAACGGATGGAACAAACCCATGGCATTGGAACCACCACCTACACAAGCGACCAGGACATCAGGCAGGCAATCACACATTTCCAGCATCTGTCGACGGGCTTCTCGACCGATCACAGCATTGAAATCCCTGACCATCTCCGGGTACGGATGTGGACCCGCCACGGTGCCAATGATGTAGAAAGTGTCATCGATGTTGGTGACCCAATCACGCATCGCCTCATTGAGTGCATCCTTGAGGGTTGCAGAACCGGATGAAACCGAAGTCACACCAGCGCCAAGCAGGCGCATTCTGAACACATTGATTGCCTGTCTCTCTATATCAACTGCACCCATGTATACCTGGCAGACCTGGTTCAGGCGGGCAGCCACGGTGGCCGAGGCAACACCATGCTGACCGGCCCCGGTTTCTGCAATAACACGCTTCTTCCCCATGTGTTTTGCCAACAGGCCCTGCCCCATGGTGTTATTTATTTTGTGCGCGCCGGTATGATTCAGATCTTCTCTTTTCAAATAAATCTTCGCACCGCCCGCCGCTTCGGAGTACCGCTCTGCATAATAAACAGGCGAAGGCCTGCCAACGTAATGCGCCAGGTCTTTATCCATACGTGCGATGAACTCGTCATCCTCTCGCCAACGCCCGTATGCTTCACGTAGCTCATCCAATGCGTGAATCAGTGTTTCGGATACAAATCGGCCACCGAACTCGCCAAAATGGCCATCATAGTCTGGTTGTTTTTCAATCATCATTTATCGCTGCTTTCTCTTTCACGGTACATCTGCTTTGCCGCCTTTCTGGCAGCCAGTACAAATGCATTCATCCGGTTTAGGTCTTTAAGGCCGGGGCTGGCCTCAACCCCACTGGAAACATCAATAGCATAGGGTTTAACCGTGCGGATAGCGGCAGAGACATTCTCTGCGTTCAGGCCACCGGCAAGCCAGATCTGTTTGTTTTGGGCTCGCGACAGCGACCAGTCAAATGCCTTACCGCTGCCACCAGGCTTATCCACCTCATGGCTATCCAGCAACAAACCTGCCGCAGAAGGATAATCACGCTCTGCCTGCGCTACCGAATACTCATCCTTCATTACCACTGCCTTCAGGTATGGTATGCCAAAACCCTTGCAAAACTGCTCGTTTTCGCTGCCATGGAACTGCAATATGTCCGGTTTCATTACCGACAGCACCTCTGTAATCTCATCCCGGGTCTGGTTTAGAAACAATCCTACACGCAAAACATCAGCGGGAACGTATCGACTCAATTTCTCAGCTTGCTGAGCGGAAACAAGCCTTGGGCTGGCGGTAAATACAAACCCAATCGCGTCAACCCCGGCAGCAACCGCACCTTTAACATCCTCAACCCGTGTCAGGCCACAGATTTTGATTTTAAGCTGGTTCACGATTAGTCTTTTCTGGCAGCAAAAGGGAATGCTTCTTCTTGCCCTGGCAGGTCGTATTTCTGTTCATAACGCACGTGCATGAAACACAATCCCTGTGACTCCGCGGTCACCCCGGCAAGTTTGCGATCGCAGCCCTCGAAAACCTCCTGAAACCACTGCACTGACTTATCACCGGTACCCACTGGAATCAGGCTGCCAACAATATTACGTACCATGTGATACAAAAAGGCATTGGCAGTAATCTCGATGCTGACCAGATCCTCCTGCCGCTGCACGGTAATCGAGGTCATTTCCCGGGTAGCGTGTTGGGCAGAACAACCCGCCGAGCGAAATGCGCTGAAATCGTGTTTACCGACCAGCACCTGTGCGGCTAGATGCATGCGGTCTTCATCCAGCGGATTGCGACACCAGCCGTAATATGCAACACCAATGGCCGGGCGCACCCAGCGGTTAACTATGCTGTAGCGATAACTGCGTGAATAGGCACCGAACCGGGCATGGAAACTGTTATCAACCTCCCGTATCCATACCGAGCGAACGGTATCAGGCAGGTTCGAATTAATACCAAGCATCCATTGCCTGGCTGTGCGTTTGGCTGAACTATCAAAATGAACGACTTGTCCACGGGCGTGCACACCGGTGTCGGTGCGACCGGCACAGATGACCGTTACAGGGTGATTGGCAACGACTCCCAGGGCATGTTCAACACTCCGCTGAACTGTGGCAGTGTCACCTTGTCGCTGCCACCCAAAAAACGCTGCGCCGTCATATTCCAATCCGAGTGCATAGCGCATGAGTCATAAAAAAACCAGGGCTCAGACGCCCTAAAGCTCTTCCATCATTTGTGCTGCTTCGGCCTTTTGCGCTTCATTACCATTGCCCATGACCTCATCGAGCATTGATTTTGCAGCTTCCTTGTCACCCAGTGACAGGTAAGCCCTGGCAAGATCAAGCTTGACCTCCGGATCATCGTCTTCCGAACTCGCAAGGCCTTCTTCAGTCTGTACATATTGAACGGTGGCATCGTCGGGATCTGGTTCGGGCGCAGATTCTGACTTCGGTTCAGGTTCAG
>Ga0164313_10002818_pt1 | contig 15486 bp, 10 predicted proteins | sample GuaBasSedimGuay4_FD_113735 | JGI IMG/M metagenome (GOLD analysis project Ga0164313, IMG submission 113735) | Subseafloor sediment microbial communities from Guaymas Basin, Gulf of California, Mexico - Guay4, Core 4569-4, 0-3 cm | ecosystem: Environmental > Aquatic > Marine > Hydrothermal vents... | reverse complement strand
TTACGGGATCCCAGAAAACCCTGCGATTTTCTTTGTATGCGATGGTACCCATATGCGCTGCCATGGCTTCTTCGAAACCCTGATCTATATTACAGCTGGGCTGACCTTCGTTCCTGATACAATTCAGCCACTCCTTGATGTGAAGATGTGTGGGGTCAACCCGCTTTCCACCCCTGTAAGTGTATAGCAGGCCTCTTCCGGCAAAATATTGTTCCGTTGGTGATGTAACAGCATCTACATTTTTCATTCCGGGCGACCATGTAAAGAGCGGAAGATCGGGATCGATAATGCCATCGGCTATTTTTTGTTTGTAGCGGGTAGATCTTTTATCTGCCTTTATCAGCAGACCGTGTCCCAGCTCCATGGATGCATCATGTCCCATGATCACTCTTCCCCGTTTGCGACCGCTGGCCAGGGTAGCGCTGTAAACCATACTCAGGTCTCTGCCCGGATATTCATATACTGTATGAAGCACATCCGGTACTGTGCGCCCATCTTTGAAATAATAAATTCCCCCACTTGAAACGGCTGACTCCGGAATGCCCAACCCAAGGATCTGGTTCATGGCATCAAATTCATGTGTGAGCAGATCGCCCGACAGGCCGGTGCTATAATCCCACCAACACCGCCACCTGAAAAAACGTTCCAGGCTGAATTCATGTTCAGGGGCCGGTCCAATGAATTGTTTCCAGTCAATCGTATTTTTATTTGCATCTTCGTGTATAGGGTATACCCAGGCGCCATTGGGATCGTTTCTGTTCGTTGTAACCTCTATCAGGGTGATCTTGCCCAATAATCCTTTTTCAATCGCTTCACGGGCCTTGAAATAGCTTTCCGTTTGCCTTCCCTGGTGGCCCAGCTGGAATACGATATTGTTATTCCTAACAGCATCCCTGACCTCATACGTTTCTTCTACTGTCCAGGTCATAGGCTTCTCAACATATACGTGCTTTCCGGCATTGGCGGCAGCTATGGTCATAGGTCCGTGCCAGTGATCGGGGGTAGCAATGATCACCGCATCGATATCATCAGCATTGATCAGGTCGAGGTAGCTCTTGTAACGCCTGGGCTGATTACCCATTTTCCCATTCGCACCCTCCCTGTTGATGTTGGAACCGGCTTCTTGTGCCATAGATCCGTATGTATCGAATACATCACACACACCATTAAGCAACACATTGAGGTCTTCCTGTTCAAGGTATTGCTGATACCTGTCGTCTGAAGGATTTTCAGAAGCATTTGCTATCCAATTGTCAATAAGACCCGGATGTGCAAAGCCGGCTGCTCTGGCCAGGTGCTTACCACGAATACCATACCCGATCAGGCCCAGGCGTATCTGCTTGTCCATGGGGCCGGTTTTTGGAAGTTCCGGCGCGCTTGCCTTGAGCTTGATCTCATCGAGGATATTGCTCTTCAGGTATTGATCATAATTACGCTTTTTATACCATGCAAACGCAAAGGCACCCAAAACAGGAACCGCAGCCAGGCCTTTTATCAGATCTCTTCTGTTCATTTTCTTTTAAAAATTAGGCGGTCGATACCAATATACCTGCTGCTTGGAAATACAAATAGTACGGCAAGTGCAATAAGCTCGATCAGGTTTTTGTTTACGACCAGGTAACTTCCTTCATTGGGTACGGCATATCTCAAGCCCGGGAATGGAGGGTGTGATAAAAAATATGTGGCCAGTAGGGCGATGCCAAAGATACAGGCGGGTCGGGCCAGAAAGCCTAAAATGAGACCCAGGCCGATGAGGATCAGGCCCCAGATATTTAGCTGGTCAATGATATTTACCGTATTGGGGTTTGTGGTAAGTGAGTGAAAGAAGGATTCCAGGAAACCGTGCGAATCAAGCAGGAAGCCCACGCTGCTCCAGTTAGGGTTCATAAGCTTGACCAGTCCTTCATAAAGAAAGTGCCATCCTATGGCCATCCTCAGTATGACGAGCCAGCTAAGTTGTGCATTAGTGTATCTCATTATCGTTTTTACTTATTTCCCTTAAAAATATGTCTTTCCATCTTACTTTTATCCCTCCCCCATCATGAATTTGCAGGGCAACGGATCCCGTAGCCTCTCCGATCTTTTCATCAGTGATATCAGCCATCAGCTGCCCGTTGAGCCAGGTCATAACGCGTGCGCCTTCAACCCGTATGATCATTTCGTTCCAGGTTCCCATATCCAGGATATTTTCTTTTTCATCGGGGATCTCGATCAACCATCCGCGACCATACGACTCATAAATACCCCCGCTGTTATGTCCCGGAGGCGCCACTTCTACCTGCCATCCGTTAATACGAGTGCCCTCTATCGATGACCTAAAAAACACACCGGAGTTTCCATCCGATTCTTGCAGGAACTTCAAACGCAGGACGAAATCCGTATAGCTTTTATCGGTGGCCAGATAGCCGTATTTTGCATCCTCACCGCTTTCGCAAATAAGCTCACCATCGTTGACATACCACTTTTCGGTGCCATAAACGGTCCAGCCGTCCAGGTCGTTGTTGTTGAAAAGCGGCTCACCTGTATCCGTGAGATCTTTGATCTTAATGTTTCTGAAAGAAATTGGGCTGCCATGGTCCTGCAGGCCGATATGACCTTTGATGGCCAATCCGTAGGCTGAATAGTCTTTCCATTTTGAGGCCTGCCTGCGCAGATTCCAGTCCTCATCCCACAAATAATATTCAATCACCTTTTTCCCATTGAGCCAATGTGTTACATGCCCATCTTTAATCTCAATTTCTGAGCTGTTCCATTCCCCTGCCGGGAAAACAATCTTCCTGGCCGTATCGGCATTATGCATGGCATAGTTTGCCCCGGTCATTTGCCATTCCTCCAGAGGATATTCGAAGCCGATATCGTCGATAAGCTGGTATTCAGGACCGCTGGCATAAACCGCAGGATTATCACCTTCGACCACATTAAAAAAGATACCGGAATTACCTCCTTCTGAGATCTTCCATTCGAGCTGCAGGTGAAAATCTTCGAATTGTGCCTTGCTGATGATATCTCCACCAAGGTCCCCGCCCTCACCGGATGTGATGAGGGTTCCGTCCTTGATACTCCACCCGACAGGAAGAGATTCCTGTTTGAAACCTCTCCACGCATCAGCTGAGGTTCCGTCAAACAGGATTATCCATTCTTGCTCAACGTCACCCTTATGGTACAACGAATGAGAGTTGGTGCAGGAAAGAACAAATAATGAGATAAAAAGGGTGAAAAAAGACGAAATTTTGAAATTGGAGTTCATGTTTGTATAGCTAAGGAATTGTAAATTTATGAATTTGCCAGCAAAACAAAAGAATTGATTTTGTATTCCTGAATTTCATATGCCGGGTACACCCATTGATAGAACGATTGATGCTATTTATATATTTTAAATCTGCATGTTAGGAAAAATTACTTATATTTATGGCAATTGAAGTATTAACCAAACCCACATTGCTATGAAGAAATTATTACGCTTATTTTTATTGATGCTGGCATCATCCATGTTGATGATCACTCAGCTAAACGCACAAACGATCCTGTGTGTCGACCGGGATTTTAGCGACACCGCTATTGGCTTTTCAGATACCTGGGGACCGATCTCACGTGCCCTGGATGCAGGTGGTTACTCCTATGATTACTGGGAAGTACTACCTGACGATGAGGATGGGCCACCATATGAAACGATGATTAATTATGATATAATTATCTGGTTTTCAGGTGAATCATGGCAAGAAAAAATGACCATGTCCGACAACGACGAGACCAACCTTGGTGATTATTTATTCGGTGGGGGAAAACTATTCCTGAATGCACAGGACTACCTCTATGATCGATATAATGGATTTACCTCCTTTGATCCGGGCGACTTTCCGAGCTATGCCCTGGGTGTTGAAGAAGTGGAGCAGGATGTATATCATATTGAAGTTGGTGAAGGTATTGGTGATTCGGCTCGTTTTTACGGATTGCCGGGCTCTCTGGCTGAGGGACTCGAATTCCCTACAGTTGACATTTTCACCACCGTTTCTGATGATGGATTATATGGCGATAGTATCGGAGTTCATGCCGGGATAAGCATGTTTGGCATTCTGGTACCCTACGTTTCCGTAGGACCTGCAGCCATTCAGTATGAATCGGCATTAGGTTTCAGAACAGTATTTTCTACTATTGATGTAGCTGCCATAAGTGATACCGTTGCCCGGGATATTTATATGGACAGGGTGGTTTATTGGCTGATGTATGGTATAATAGGAACCGAGGAACTGAATGCCGAAAATGCAGGCTTATTGATACGGCCTAATCCGGTCACCAGTACTGTAAATATAGGTATGAACCTACCCATGGAGGAGGTTTCTATTTTCAGCAACCAGGGGCAGCTTGTACGTCATGAGATCGTAAAAGGGAGTGCCGTGAAAATTGATATGGAAGATCTTGCGCCGGGTATATATGTGCTGAAAGCAAAAACAAATAAAGGAATTGTAAGCAGCAAATTAATAAAACAATAAACTACAAAACTATGTGTATTAAACTTGCAAAGATTTTTGGGATGATCTTCGGATCAATTGCGGGAATTCTCGCTATCCTTGGGGTCATCGGATTCATTGTCTGGACCTATAAGGAAGGCTCCTTCATAGGAGTATCCAATTTCTGGAATTTCCTGTATGCATCAGTACCATTTAGTTTGCTGTCGATGTGCTTCACCCTCGTCGCAATTGCTGCGAAAGAGAAGTGCTAGGCATATGCGTTAAGGGCATCCCTAACATTATTTGTTGGTTAAAAACAGCCGGATATTAATTCATCCGGCTGTTTTGTTAGGGGGCTGCTCAGATAAGATTCAAACAGTATTATATTGTCAGACAACCAGGACATGCATACATTTGTCTGTTCTATAAAAAGATCTCCATTATGATCAGGAAAACCTACCTTCTTTATTCCGCAATACTGCTATCAGCATTCCTTATTTCAGTTTTAATACTGAACAGGCCAACGAAAAATCCACGAAGTGAACATGAAAAAGAGCTCGTGGCTATGTACAAGCAAATCCCGGAAAATGTCGTCGAAGAGTCTGAGGGCAAAAATCGCCCCGACAGGCCCGATCTGGCGGCCATGCAGAACTATTTCAGTATTATGGACCCGGAGCTGAAGGCGGTTCCCGTTGAGCGTCTTATAATGGCATGGGATGAAACCAGCACCATGAAAAATAGCGCCCAGAAACAGGATAATCCTTTATTCTGGGAGACCGCAGGATCGAATATGGGGGGGCGTACCCGCGCCATTATGTATGACCCCAGCGATGTTACTGGGAATAAGGTGTGGGCCGGTGCCGTGACGGGAGGATTATGGTATAACAATGATATTACCGACGATGGAAGCAGCTGGGTGCCGGTAAATGATTTTTTGGCAAATCTCTCCATCAGCTGCATTGTGAGCGATCCCAACAATCCACAGATTTTTTACGCAGGTACAGGCGAAGCCGAAACCGCCAGGGTTATTTACCGCGAATCATCAGGTGTAGGCATGGGCATACTTAAATCAATGGATGGAGGAGCTAGCTGGGACCGGCTTCTCACAACAAATAACTTTGTGTATGTAACCGATATCCAGATACGGGATGAAACTGGCACCAGTGTGATCTATGCTGCCGTAGCATCCGGGATATACAAGGGTGCAATACACCAGAGTGGACCATCTAACGGACTTTTCCGATCAGACGATGGCGGACAAGCCTGGGACCAGGTGTTGCCAAACATACCGGGCACGGATGAACCCTATGCAGTTTCAGATATCAAAATACAGGGTGACGGACGCATCTATGTTGGCAGCATGGAAACCCCAGAACTTGAAGGCGGAGCCACCATCTTCTATTCTGATGAAGGAACTACTGGCTCATGGACCGTAATTGACACTGTGAGAAACCTTATAGAGGGTCAGACCTCAGATAATATTGCCGGCAGGGTGGTACTGGTACCTTCTCCCTCAGAGAATACTATCCTTTATGCACTTTTTTCTGTAGGAAATAGTGAAGATTTTGTACGATACAGGGGGCGTTTAATTTTCCGTACAATTGACAGTGGAGAGACCTGGCAAGAGGTCTCCCTCCCTGATTGGGATTATGCTACGCTTTCATGGCATGCGCTTACCGGGGCGATAGATCCGGATGATCCTAATCACCTCTATGTTGGCGGATTGGATGTTTGGTCGAGTAGCAATGCCGGGAACTCCTGGAGCCACCAGTCTGATTGGTCCGATATGTATTCGGGCGGAGGTGATGATTACGTTCATGCCGACCAGCACGTACAATTGTATAAAGATGGTTCGATAACTGAAATGCTGCTTGGCAGCGATGGCGGAGTGTTTTATACCTCCAATGCCTCTTCCTCAAATCCTGTGTTTGAAGAAAAGAATAAAGACTACAGCACCCTTCAGTTTTATACCTGTGCGATATCACCCATAGCCGGCGATGACCGTTATATTGGAGGTTTACAGGATAACGGTACCCTTTTCTTTCAGGGGGATCCGCTTGATATTAATGATATGATCGATTGGGGTGACGGCGCTTATTGTTTCTGGGATGCCGATGAGCCTGAGATCTTCATTACTTCTTATTATTATAACAGGTATACTGTTTTTGAAAATGGCTATCCTGTTGAGCAGGCCGGAGACTACAGCGGCACCTTTATCTGCCCTGCAGATTATGACCATAAACTGAACAAACTATATGCTAATGCATGCAACTTCTCGGGTTATAGGGCCGATAAATTAATGAGGGTATCGAATATACCAAACGACCCCTGGCATATATTTGTACCGCTGGGTACAGGTTCTACAACTCCATTCACACATGTTAAATACTCTCAACATTCACCGAACGAAACCAGCACCCTATTTGTAGGGGGCCAGACAGGAAGGCTTTTTAAAGTTGAAAATGCTCAGGCCGTTCCGGATGTGACAGAGATAACCGGACCAGATTTCCCGATAGCCTCTATTTCTTGCGTAGCAATCGGAGGCTCAGAAGACACCCTCATGGTTACCTTTTCGAATTATGGCGTAAACTCTATCTGGCAAACATATGATGGCGGAGGAACCTGGAGCAGTAAGGAAGCCAACCTCCCCGATCTGCCGGTTCGTTGGGCCATTTTCCATCCCGGTGATGCCAAACAAGCAATGCTGGCAACAGAGCTTGGCATATGGACTTGCAATCACCTTCATCTGGCCGAGCCGATATGGTCAACAGATATTGAGGGCATGGCTAATGTCAGGATCGACATGCTGCAACTCAGAGAGTCAGACAATACCGTACTGGCGGCAACCCATGGACGCGGACTATACACCACCCAATGGATTTCTAATCCATGGGTATCCGTGGGAGAAGCGCCGGAATTACCGGTTGCAGGCATCTGGCCGAACCCTTTCAGTGAAAGGCTAAACCTTCGACTGGGCGAACAGATTAATGGCAGGATCGAGCTGAACATCATTGACATGCAGGGACGAATGATTATGCAGGAAAGCCTCGATGGGATGCAAGGAAATTATACGATAAATACAGGGCACATTCCTGCCGGAACCTATGTGGTTCGGCTCAACGATGGCCGGCGGTCTTATTCAGAAACAATTATCCATCAATAAAAAAAAGGCACCGCTCGGTGCCCTTTTTAATTTTATACCTGCAGTCAGTTATTCGACTGACTTCATGCTAACTTTTTTGGTTTCGGCATTCACTGTTTTTACCACCTTAGGTTTTGGGGTGTCAACAATTGTAAGCTCATCGATCAGGTTCTGGGCTCCCGCCATCTTGTCAATGATGAAAAGCACATACCTGATATCGACATTGATCGTACGCTGTAAATCTGGCTCAAAAGCAATATCGCCACTCATGGCCTCCCAATTACCGTCAAAGGCAATACCAATCAGCTCGCCTTTTCCGTTGATCACGGGGCTGCCAGAGTTTCCTCCGGTGATATCATTGGTTGTCAGGAAGCAGACAATCATCTTCTCTTTTCCGTCGACCATTTCACCGTAGCGCCCGAAGTCTTTGTTTTCAAAAAGCACCTTCAAATCTTCCTCAACAATGAATTCAGCATTTGAAGGATCTTCTTTTTCCATTACGCCGGCCAGGGTGGTATAATAATCATAGTAAACAGCATCGGCTGCCATATAATCTTCAACCGAACCATAGGTCATCCTCATGGTAGAGTTTGCATCAGGACAATATACCTTGTCGGGATTCATTTCGCGTAGACCGGCGATGAAGAGCCTGTCGTATTCGCCAATAGTAGCATTGGCTTCGCGATACTGACCCATAACCTGCCCCATCATGTTTGAAAATTCTGTAGACAGCTTAAGGGCTGGATCCCTGGCAAGTGTTTTGGCTTTGGGTTTTTCAAGGAAAGCATTGATCTGATCTTCACTTTCAAAGATGGAAGTGTTAAAGACATAGTCTGCCAGTGCTTCGAAATTACCGTCCATATCTTCAACCAGCTCAAGAAAATACTCAGGCTGCATGTCGGTAGGAACATTCTTATGATAAACTTCCATAAGGGCCTCAAAGGCATCCTTATCGGCAGCTGCGTAATAGTCTTTGAAATGGTCTGCCATTCCGGCTTTCATGCCATCAATGGTTTCGTCAATGATGATATCATTTGCCTTTGATTCGAGTAGCTCAAGCAACTGTCCGTATTGTGCTGCATATCCCAGGATCTCCGGGGAGTTTGCTGCCAGGGCGGTATAGGCCAGGTTGGGGAACTCTGTAGTGAGCGTAGCATAGCCTTCTTCCAGGTTGTTCAGTACCTCGCCATACTTTTCTTTCCTATCAGGATCGGCGTCGGCCCATGCCTGAAAAGCCTCTTCTATCTTTTGTTTCTTTTCATATACTTTCAGGCGTTTGAGGCCTCGTATCTGTCCAAGGAAAAGTTTCCATGCGTTGGCCAGTCCGGCATATTTGCTGGCATACTGTATCCTGACTGCCTGGTCGACATCCATATGGGTTTTCCATGAGGTGATCTGTGCTTCGAAGATCTCGACCAATACAGGCAGAAATGCATCAAGCTTATACTGGATACCATACGAGGTGAGATAACGCTCTGTGCCGCCTGGATAACCCCAGATCATGGCAAAGTCACCTTCATCATAACCATCGAGGGATACAGGAAGATGATGATCTGGTTTCAGTGGGATGTTTTCTTCGGCAAAGGAAGCAGATTCTCCCTCGGGGCCTGTATATACACGGAAAATAGAAAAGTCACCGGTATGACGAGGCCACATCCAGTTATCGGTATCACCACCATATTTACCAATCGATGATGGAGGAGCTCCTACGAGGCGAACATCTTTATATACTGTATAAACGAACAGATAATATTCGTTCCCGCCAAAGAAAGAAGATACGCGTGCAGCATATTTTCCATCTTCTTCAGCCTTTTTTGCGAGGCGGGTTCTGATCTTACGGACCTGAGATCCGCGCTCAGCTTCAGAGAGGGTATCTGAGAGGAACGGAATGATACTGTCGGTCACATCCTCCATCCTTACCAGGAAAGAAGCAGCCATACCTTCATTGGGAAGCTCTTCTTCGAGGCTCATGGCCCAGAATCCATCCTTGAGGTAATCGTGTTCTATTGTACTATGTGATTGGATCTTGGCATATCCGCAATGATGGTTGGTGAACAGGAGTCCCTGGTCAGAAACGATCTCCCCGGTACAGAAAAATCCTCCGACACCACCTCCGGAAAGGCCTACAATGGCGTCTTTAAGGCTTGAATTGTTGATGCTGTAAATCTCCTCCGCGGTGAGCTGAAGGCCCTTTTCCTGCATATCAACGTAATTCAACCTTTCCACGAACATGGGAAGCCACATGCCCTCATCGGGAGGCTCAATGGCCATAGCGGCACTACCAAACAGCAAGGCCGCAAACAATGATAATAATACTCTTTTCATGTTAAATGATGATTAAATTTATAAAAGGTTATTTCAATCCTACAATAGCGGGGCCCTGTTTAAAGACGATGTCAACAGGGATGTTTGAACTGTTTAGTCTGTCAAGGTCAGCCTGCAGTACTGGGGGAACCATAGCGGCATCATCCACCCATTTTTTGGCTGCCTTGTAATCGCCATTCCCCTGGATGAAGAGTATTTTCTGCATCAGGCTGATCATAGCATCATAAGTTTTGTCGAAATGAACAGTATAGGTTCCATTTTCGTGGCGGGTAAAGGAACCCTGCTCAGCGAAATAATTAAACCTCATCATATTGGCCTTGCCATGTGAGCTGGCAGCACCAAAACGACTCGAGCGGAAGATACCGGCAAAGAAAGTAACATAATTGTCCATCACCTCACCCTCGGTGAGTTCCCCCATTTCGTAAAGCCTGGTTACGAGGTAAAGGCCCATGATGTCGGCCTTTCCTTCTTCAATGGCGGAGTACTGTTCTTTCAATACCTCCCTTACGGTTCCGGTATTATCTATGGTGTTTTTAATTCCCATGGCATGGCCCACTTCGTGGAACATGGTATTTTCGAAGAAAGCAGTAAAGGTGACATATTTACGCTGTTCCGGGTCGATCAGTATCTCAGCGATTGGCATGAGGATCTTGTCGAATTTGGCCTGCATGGAGTTTTTAAGTTGTAGCTTCCTTGATCCGTATTTCATGTGTACCTCTTCGTCGTTGGGAAGGTTGATGGCGATGGTCTTGCTGGCGGCATTGCAATCACCGGCATAATAGATCACGTCATATGCATTCATATCGGCTTTGCTTCCGGGCACGTCTTTTTTAAACTCATCATCCACCGGCAAGCCTTTCTGCAGCTCGGGGAGCATAGCAGAAAACTTTTCGAGTTTCTTACTCCATTCAATGTCTTTTAAAAGGATAAATGACTCATAGGCAGCCTTGTACCCGTAAAGCGCATCCTCGTAATTCTCGATGGCACCAACAACAAAATCAATCTTGGTATTTTGCATTTCCATCCAGGCGAAATCACTTGGCTGGTAGTTGTCGGTGATCAGAGCATCTGCCCTGAGTTCAAGATATTTCTTCAGGCCCGGGTCTTCGGCAAGCTCGGCAGCCTGTTTCAAAAGGTCTGAGGCCTTCAGGAGGTCCTTTGCATACGCCTCATGATACCAAACAGTCATCAATGAACCATTTCCATCCCTGCGGATCAATGTATAGAGGTTAGTTTTATTAGGATCATCGAAGGCCTCGAACTCCTCATTCGTCATATCCGGGGGATAAAAGTTTGCACCTTTTGGCTTCTCCCCGACACCGTAAAACATAGGTTTGTTGTTGTTCAGCCTGTCCCACGGACCATAGTTGATCTTTACAAATCGTTTTACATTTTCATCCGTAAACTTTTTGATGAATTTGGTTTTCGGGGAAATGGCTTGTTTCCAAAAAAGGCCGTCCATAATGCGGGCTACCTCGAAAAAGATCCCGACAATCTGCTTTGCATTTTCTGACAGATGAGAAAGGTCGGCAGTAAGCTCAAACTGGGCGTAAATGTTGATACGCTCGTTTATGTAGTCTTTTGAGTCCTGATCGATGGTAATGACTTCAGGAATGATAGTTTGTTTGTCAACGAATTTTTTGTCTGCCTTTTTCTGCTGGCAGGATACGGCAACTATGGCAAGTACAATAATTGCAGCGAATAAGGAAATTTTGGTTTTCATACTCAGGTTTTAGTAAGGATTCTTAATGCTGCGAAAATAAGAATATTTATTCACAAGCAATTCGTGGAATCTGACAATAATGGGATAGGACTAGTCGGTCATCTGGTTTAATTCAGGGGAACCTTAATCTTTTCGTCTTCTGTGATCCCTGAAACAAGCTCTATATTAATACCATCAGAAAGACCTAGCTCTACAATCCGCTTTTCAAACACCTGGGGCGTGGTTTCCACTTCCACAAATGCAGTGTCGCCATCGAACTGTATTACACTTTCGGGCACTGCCAGCACGCTGTCGACCCTGGCCAGAACAATATCCGCGTTTGCGCTATACCCCGCCCTTATAAACTGGTCGTTTTGCAGGCTTACATCGGCCTTGATCTCAAATTGGATGGCACCGTTTTCCTCAACACCCTTAGGGGAGATATGCTCAAGTATGGCATCGAAGCGAATATCTTCGATGGCGCCGATCTGCAGTATCAGTGGCATTCCCTCATTAATTTTTCCAACCTCGGTTTCATCGATCTTCCCCTCGAAGACCATTTCATTCATGTCGGCAATGGTGGCTATTGTAGTACCGGCATTAAAGGTGTTGCTTTCTATAACCGAATTTCCCTGTTCGACAGGTACCACGAGCACCATACCAGTAATTGTTGATCGTACCAGGGTGTTCGTTGATTTCCCGGTAGCCTTAGTCTGGCCCTCCTTGATCAGCTCAAGGTTACTTTGGGCGGAGCCAAGTTCCTCCAGGGCATTTTCATACGCGAGTTCGTATTGCTCAAACTCTGCTGCGGGGATCACACCATCCTCATACAGTTCCTTCTGGCGGTCATATTTCCGCCTGGCATTTTCAAGCGAGATCTTAGCACGGTTTTGCCTGGACTCAGCATTGTTCAGGTTAACCATATTGGGGATGATCTTGATCTTTGCAATTACATCGCCCTCCTTTACCATCTGGCCGGGCTCCACGCTGATCTCTTCAATGATACCGGAAACCTTGGGCGTGATATCAATCTCTTTCCTTGGATTTACCGAGCCGGTAGCTACTGTTTTCTTGATGATGTTGGGAGCCACGAAGGCATTCGTCGTTTCATAAATCACCGGAACATCTTGTGATTTTCCGTATAAATAGTAAATCGTAAAGCCGAAAATACCAACAATGACTACAATGATTAGGATTCTGAAAAAGGCTTTCATTTTAATTATGTCTTAAGTTTTACATTTATTCATTTCTAAGCGCATCGATAGGCTTCATGCTAACGGCTTTATATGCCGGTATCACCCCTGCCAGTATACCGGCAACAACAAGCACTTCAAGGGCCTGTATTGCTGCCGAGAAGTTAACCTCTGGATTTGTAAACATACTGTCCTCCGCTCCGGATGTCAGCAGCATATAGTTTACTCCCTCAACGACCCCAACACCCAGCACCAGTCCAATATAGCCGGCAATTGTTGTCAGTATCAGTGATTCCATGATCACCTGTGAGATCACTGTCCATGGAGTGGCCCCAATGGCCCGCTGTATACCAATTTCCCTGGTTCGTTCTTTTACAATAATCAACATGATATTGCTTACCCCGATCACCCCGGCAAGCAGCGTACCAATACCCACAATCCATATCAGGCCTCGAATTCCCGCAAACAGGTTTGTCATTTTTTGAAATTCGTTTTCAAGGTTGAAAGAGCCCACAGCCCTCTCATCGTCGGGGTGTATGGTGTGCCGCTGGCGAAGCAGTGCTTTTGCTTTTTCCTCAACTACTGATACTGGTACATCTTCCTGTGATGTAATGGAGTAATATCCGACAACATCTCCGTAGTTATAAGTTCTTTGCAGGGTGGTAAAGGGAAGGTATATGACCTGGTTTTCTCGCTCACCACGATGTGGCTTTGTCGATTTGAATATGCCAACTACTTTAAAATACACCCCCTGTATGCGCAGGTATTGTCCGATGGGGTTTTCGTCCGCTGCAAACATTTCATTTTTGACACGGTCGCCGATGACGCAAACCTTGCGGTAATTTGTGATATCGAGCACATTGATAAACCGTCCTTCACTCATGCCAATAGGGTCGATCAGGTTATATGCGGGATAATCACCCTGAATGGTGAAGGCGCCCGTTCTTTCACCGCGGACCACATTATTATTACCACCACCACCCCAGCCCTGTATTCTTGGGCCAATATGTTTGATCTCTGAAATGTTTTCAAGAAGCGCCTCGGTATCGCCATTGCGAAAATTATAATGCCTGCCCCTGTCGAAGCCTTTATATGGCATGGTGGTGCGCTGGGTCCATATAAACACACTGTTGGTGGCCATATCGCCCATATCCCGGCCAACAGCATTTTCCAGGCCGGAACCGGAACCCATCATGATCACCAGCATGAATATGCCCCAGAAAACCCCAAAAGCAGTGAAAAAGGTTCTTACCTTATTCTTCTTCAGGGTGCTGAAGATCTCTTGCCAGCGGTCTGCATCAAATACTCTCAATTTCAGTCATTTATTGGTTTTCAAAATAGCCACAAAGGCTTTATTAATCATCTCTGAGCGCCACTACTGGTTTTACCGATGCTGCTTTGCGTGCCGGCACAAATCCTGCCAGAGCTCCGCAGAAGATCAGGATCAGGGTGGCAGCAATAGCCACCTGCATATTAACTTCCGGGTTGGCGAAATAATCAGTTTCCGGCAACAGCCCGGAGAGCAGCTCCAGCAATCCTACACCCAGAACAAGCCCTACATATCCGGCGAAAGACGTAATTAAAATCGACTCTTGCAGGATCAGGCTTATGATCGACCAGGGTGTCGCCCCCATGGACTTCCTGATGCCGATTTCTTTCGTTCTTTCTTTTACAATGATCATCATAATGTTACTTACGCCTACGATCCCCGCAATAATGGTCATTATGCCAATTATCCAGATAAAGAAGCGGATGCTTGAAAAAAGTCTCATCAGGTTCTGATAATTTTCAATACTGTTATATACAAAGAGGGCCCTGGGGTCGGCCGGGTCAAATACCATTGTTTCAGAAAGGTCTTGCTTAATGGCTTCAATCATTTCCAGGCTTTCTTCAACGCTGGCGTCTCCAAGGTTAAGCAGAATACTGCCCACCCTGTTTTGCATATTAAATACCCTTTGAGCCGTTGATAGTGGAATATACACCCTGCTGAGGTCGCGATCTCCCCCCGGGTCGTCAAATGTACCGACTACCTTGAATGGAACCCCGCTTACCTTGATATATTTTCCCACCGGATCTTCGTCCTTAAAAAGGGCCTCATCAACAAGCTTTCCAAGAACCACCACCTTGCGGTAATCATCTTCATCGATCTCATTCAGGTATCTTCCCTGCATAATGATCAGTGATTCGACATATTTATAATCAGGGCTCACGGCATAAATGTCGAAGTTCCCAAATTCGTTTCTGTAGGATAGCGTATTGTTGGCCCATACTGCCGTTCTTCCAGAGCTTTTATCTACACCCTCCAGCTTAGACAGCTGTCCTTTCTCTTCATTGGTAAAACGAAGCCTTCTGCCGGGCTTCATTCCCTTATATGGCATGCTTGTGATACCGGCATTAATCGATAAATAGTTTACTGCATCGCCCTCAAACTCTCTTTTTACGCCGTTTTCGAGTCCATAGCCCGAGCCCAGCAAAATAATAAGCATGAAGATACCCCATGCAACGCTAAAGCCCGTTAACAAGGTTCTTAGTTTGTTTTTACGGATGGTGCTGAAAATCTCCTGCCATTTATCAAGATCAAACATTCCGAATCACTTATGCAGTTTGTAATATTTTTGGCTTTTCCGACGGAGGATTTTTGAATCCGTTTTTAATGTTCTTTTCAATATGTCCGTC
>Ga0164313_10002817_pt1 | contig 15486 bp, 10 predicted proteins | sample GuaBasSedimGuay4_FD_113735 | JGI IMG/M metagenome (GOLD analysis project Ga0164313, IMG submission 113735) | Subseafloor sediment microbial communities from Guaymas Basin, Gulf of California, Mexico - Guay4, Core 4569-4, 0-3 cm | ecosystem: Environmental > Aquatic > Marine > Hydrothermal vents... | reverse complement strand
TCATCACCGAAAGTATTGTCGAAGAGGCAACCAGGCAACTGATGCCCGGCCATGCTGAAAAAGCCATGGAAGAGATTGTCGCTGCACACGATGCCGGTGAACTCGAGCGCAGTGTTACCCGCACACCCATGCACTGGAGCGAGAAGGCGCAAGCCCTGTTGCAGACCATTAGCGATACAAGCCTGCGCAGCAACCTTGCGATGCGAGCCGAGAAAAAAGCGCGCAGTGAGGATAGCTTTACCGTGGAACGATCCCATATTGCCGCTTTCATGGAAGAGACCCCGGCAGAGATTCACTGGCAGGCAGCGGCGCTGGCAAGGCTTAGCCGGGTTCCTGAAGGCTTTATGCGTGATGCTTCCCGACAACGTATCGAAGACTATGCCAGGCATAATGCGCTGGCGGATATCTCGCTTGAAACAGCAGAGGCCGGGCTTGCACAATCACGCGATTCAATGCAGGAAATGATGCAGGCGCAAAGTGCAGCACCTACGCCTGATAGTGAGAAAAAACCCAGTATTTGCCCTTTTGCGCGCGCTGCTGAGGCAAAAACAGCACAGGCAAAATTGGCCGAACGCTCAAGTACGCCACCCGGCGAACACGCTGTGTTTGAATGGAGCGCAGAAGCCGAACAAAAAATCCAATCCGTACCCCCCGGGTATTGCCGCGACATGACGCGCAAAGCGGCCGAGGCCATTGCAGAAAAAAGTGGTTCCTCGTACGTAGATGGAGAATTCCTGCAGCAGGTACTAAATACCTTCACCCAGGGCTCAGATGCGATCGAGGAAACGCTTACATGGGATAAACAGGCTCGTGAGCGCATTGCAAACGCACCCGACATGGTTCGCGGCATGCTAATACAGGAAATTGAAACCTGGGTGAAAAACCGGGGAGAGACACACGTGGAAGAGCAGGCGGTAGAAGCAGCAAAATCGCGCTGGGAGGAACGGGGCGTGTTTCATCTGGCTCCGAATGATCCACGCAATCGCTGAGATTCAGGTTTAACCATGCCCACCACACCAGAACTGTCTCTTCTGGCAATTAATCTGACAAAACGTTGTAACCTCGCCTGCGCACACTGCTACCTGGATGCAACGACATTGCGTGATGGCAGCTGCAACGAGCTATCTACTGAGCAAGTCAAGACGCTACTGGATGACATCGCCACAATGGATAACGGCACGATGGTGGTACTGACCGGTGGCGAGCCGCTGGCACGCCAGGATATCGAACAGATCATTGAGCACGGTACAAAGCGGGATCTGGCCATGGTGCTTGGCACTAATGGTACCCTGCTGACCAAAGCCAGGGTGGCGCGTTTACAACTAGCGGGCCTGATGGGCGCAGGGATCAGTGTTGATTCACTCGACCCCGAGTTCCACGATCAATTTCGCGGTCAGGCAGGCAGTTGGCAACAAACCATGAATGGCATTGAAAATTGCCGCGCCGCAGGGCTTTCCTTTCAGTTACATTTTTCTATTACTGATGGCAATGTTCATGAATTGAACGATATGATTGAATTTGCGCGGCTTGCTGGCGCGCGCGTGCTGAACCTGTTTTTCCTGATCTGCACCGGGCGCGGTGAATCATTCAGCGACATCTCTCCGCTTCGTTACGAGCAAACCCTTCACGAAATTGTTAAAGCCCAGGCCCGGTACGATGATCTGATCATCCGCCCGCGATGTGCGCCGCATTTTAAACGGGTGGCGTTCGAACAAAATCCTGAGAGCCCGCTCAATCGACTATCTGGCCGCGAAGGTGATGGCTGTATCGCAGGCATACATTATGCGCGCATACGCGATGATGGCGGCGTCACCGCCTGCCCGTACATCGAAACGAGCACAGGCAACATCCACGACCATAAATTCAGTGAAATCTGGCAACAATCACACCAATTCGAGCAGCTACGAGATGCCCCACTGCAGGGCCGATGCGGCCGATGCGAGTTTCAGAAACTGTGCGGAGGCTGTCGGGCACGGCCGTTAGTGGCCGGAAACGGGTTGATGGACGCAGACGATTTTTGTGTATACGTTCCCCGTAGTAAAGATATCATTGAGCCGTTAGCCGACCACACTCAGGATATCCTTTGGACAGATGAAGCTCACGCACGTCTGCAAAGAATTCCCCGCTTCATTCGAAAAATGGTGAAAAAGCGCGCTGAGACGTACGTCGCCGGCCTGGGCCAGGCGCGAGTCACCACTGACCACCTGAGCACCCTTTCCGCCAAACGTTTTGGCGGAAAACCTCCGCCACGTCCCGCATCATGAAAATACTGGAAACCCTGGTGGTCGGCGGCGGTATTTCCGGGCTGGCCAGCGCGTGGCAACTGAATCAGGACGGCCATGAAGTACAACTGTGGGAATCAAAGCCGGATTGTGGCGGAAAAATACAAACATTTTCCAGCCACGGCTATACCACGGAACGTTCAGCCTCAATGGTGTTAAATTTCCGCCCTGAAGTCAGTGGGTTTCTGGATGATTCAGGGCTGGGCGAGCATAAATTACTGCGCGCACCCACTTCCCGGCGTTATGTGATTAATCAGGGAACGTTGCAAAATGTACCGATGAGCATGGGCGGCATGTTGTTCTCGCCCTTGTGGTCAATGCCCGGAAAACTACGTTTAATGCTGGAACCGTTTGTCCTCAAAGGCGCTGCCCCGAATGAGAGTGTTGCCGACTTCATCCGCCGACGATTGGGCAATGAAATGCTGGACAAAGCCATGTCTGCCTATATTTCCGGAACCCTGGCCTCCGACCCGGAGTTAGCTGACAGCCAGTCTGTCCTGCCTCATTTAATCGCTCTGGAACAACGTTATGGCAGCCTCACGGCCGGTGCCTTTGCGCGTAAGGTCCTAAACCGCAAAAAAGCCTCTGCTACTGAGGGCTTTGCTTTCCAGGGCGGAATGTCTACGATGATCGAGGTACTGAGGCGCCCGCTGCAAGCCCGCATCCGAACAGGCCACAGCCTTGCCCATATTTCCCGCCATGGCAGGTACTGGGCGGTAACCGCAAAAACTGACCAGGGAGAGCAAAACTGCCTGGTTAAAAACCTTATTTTGAGTACCCCTGCCCCGGTGAGCGCGCGACTACTGAAAATGATCCATCCTGAACTCGGGGCTGCGCTCAAAGAAATTGAATATGCACCGGTGTCCGTGGTTCACCTTGGGTACCACAAACAACAAATCAAACATTCGCTTGAAGGCACAGGCTTTTTGACCCCCTGGAAAGAACAGCTGAAACTTAACGGAAGCATGTGGATGCACAGCCTGTTTCCGGGGCGTGCACCACAAGACCACGTACTGATGAGCAACTATCTCGGGGGCGCACGCAGGCCTGAAGTAGCACACTGGAGTGAGCAAAAACGTATCGATACCGTCTGTGCCGAACTCAAATCGCTGATTGGCATTCGCGGCGACGCGGATTGGACGAGAGTTGATCACCATCAATACGCTCTGCCCCTGTATCACGGACAATACGCCCTCAAACAAAAAGCGATTGCTACTATGCTGAATTCTCTGCCGGGCTTACATCTCCAGGCCAACTACCTGGGTGGCGTATCAATACGCGATCGCATCGTCAATGCACAGGCACTGGCGATGAAGTTTAACCACGCGAGTGCTGAGAACAAAACTACAATCACCCTCGCCCCGCATCACGTCTGCCGTACCTAAGGTACGGCCTCGCAGACCATGAAACCCCGGGCACCCGCAGAAAATGATCCGAATACAGATCCATTTTACGGAACACGCACATTCAACCCGCTACACCTGATCGGTTTTGTGTTATTGATGCTGCTTGCCATTTCTCTATGGCTAAGATGGTATACCGGTGCGGTTTCTATGCCACGTTATTGCAAAAACCCGAGTGAGACCCTGCATTATCTGGAGAAAGTCTTAACCGAGGAGCGCCCGGCACAGGAAGGCAGTCGCCGGCCTTACTTGATCGCCGCCAAACTAATTTATATTATCCCCCAGCAACGCAACGAATCTATCCCTGATTATCTGCGACGCCTGGAAACACGAATCGCCGAACAATGCCGCTAAGTCCACAAAACTCCAGGTTTAAGACCCTTGGCCTGTTCAGCATTATTTTTCTGATTTCAGGCACTTTCCTGTTTCTGGTCGCACTGGCTCACTACTGGCAAGTTACGCTCAAAGAGCGCACGGACTTTAAAAACGACGAACTCTCCAGCGTATTACACGGTAAAACGGCGATCGAGCACAAACTCGCAGGCGTGGTCAGTGACATTAATTTTCTCGCAGAGTATGGCCACCACTACCAGACTCGATTTGGTGAGGTGTATTCATTATTCGATAACAGCAATGAGCAAAAAAGGGCTCTGACCCGGTTTTTAACGGTTTTCAGCCGGGAAAAGAAAGTCTACGACCAGATACGCTTCCTTGACCCTGACGGTAACGAACAAATTCGCATTAATTATAATGAAGGCACGCCCTACCCGGTTGCCGTACGAAACTTACAGAACAAGGCATCACGTTACTATTTTCAGCCCATTCAGAAACTCAATAAGGACGAACTATACATTTCCCCTCTCGACCTCAACATAGAGAATGGAGAAATCGAAACACCCTATAAGCCGGTTATGCGCCTGGCCAAACCCGTCTACAATGCACACGCTGAGCACATGGGTTACCTGTTACTCAACGTCCTCGGCGCAGAACTGTTACAGGCCTTTCAGGAGTCTACCTCTTCCGCGCAGGCACATATCATGCTGCTGAACAAAGAAGGCTACTGGATCAGCAGCCCGGATAAATCTCAGGAATGGGGTTTCATGTTCGGTAGCCCGAAAAATTTTGCGACCAATCACGCCTATGCGTGGGAACAGATAAAGAGCCTGCCCGAAGGACAGATTAATACGGCGCAAAAACTGATCACATTTACCACCGTCAACCCCTTACCCGAGGCATTTCGGACGGCATTTATGCCGCACTGGATCGTCGTATCAGTGGTACCGCGCACCCATCCCGCTCTGCAGGGGGCGTTTGGTAAGTATCGGTTCTTGTACAGTTCCATATTATTGCTGCTCGCCCTCGGTTCCTGGTTGCTGGCGAGTACTATTGCGCGTCATCGTCAATCCGAATTACAGGTCGCATTTGAGCAACGCTTCAGACAGGTACTTGAGCATGTTGATCTACTTGCGATCGGTATGGATACTCAGGGGAACATTAATTTTTGCAACGAGGCGCTGGCGCAATTAACCGGCTCGAGTCGCGAGGAAATGCTGGGAAAAAACTGGTTCGAATCATTCGTGGCAGACGAATATCGCGACACCGCACTACAGATCATGCAGGATCTAAATAACGGTACAATTGACGAAATTTCGGACGATGCACTGATCACGACACGAACCGGAGAACGACGAAAAATAGAGTGGAACCACACCCTGATGAAAGATCAGGATGATGAAATCATTGGTGTTACCTGTATCGGCGAAAACGTTACCGATATACGCGCACAGGAAAAACAGGTGCTAACCCTCTCTCGCGCAGTAGAGCAAAGCCCAATCGTACTGATGATTGTTGATACAACAGGTGGCATTCAGTATGTTAACCCACGTTTTACCACGGTTACAGGGTATACCCTGGAGGAAGTACAGGGGAAAAATCCGCGTATTCTGCGTTCGAATAACAGCCCGGAGGATGAAAAATATCAATCCCTGTGGGAAACCATTCGCACAGGCGAAACCTGGCACGGCATCTTCAAAAATCGGAAAAAAAATGGAGAAATTTACTGGGCGTCGGCCAGTATCTCCGCATTGCGTGATCCCGATGGAAACATAGCCAACTACATTGGCATTCAGGAAGATATCACCAAACGCCGCGCGCTTGAATCAGAACTGGAACAACGGAACGAGGAAATAGCGCGGTCTAAAACACTCGCCATCGTCGGGCGCATGGCTTCAATGATTGCGCATGACCTGCGCAATCCCCTTTCATCCATAAAAATGAGCCTGCAAATGCTGAGTAAACCTGGTGAGGAAAGTACCCAGGAATACAGTCGGGAACTAAAAGGAATTGCGCTGGAACAGGTCGGCTACATGGAAAACAATCTCAATGACCTGCTAAATTACGCGCGCCCATCCGCACTCAAACCGCAGTGGCTGGATTTGAATAACGTTCTAAATGAAACTATTAATATGTTGCAGGGCGTGATTAAGAAATACCAGGCCAATATTCAGGTCAACATCCAGACGGGGCTGCCCACCCTGTATGCAGACCCAGGCAAACTCCGACTGGTTTTCTCAAATTTGATCAGCAATGCAGTCCAGGCCTGTGCGGAAACTGATGAACAGGTGGATGTGACGCTGGAAGTCATGTCCAGACTGGGTGGGAATGTGCCGATGATACAGATCGAAATTTTTGATAACGGCCCCGGAATTGATCCGCAACAGGTAGAACAGCTGTTCGAGCCTTTTTATACCACCCGCGCCCAGGGAACCGGCCTGGGACTGGCCATTGTTAAAGGTTTTATCGAGCAGCATCACGGAGAAATTCATTTACAATCTAATCCGGACGCTAAAGGTGCGGTATGCACCGTATTACTTCCCATTTCAATGTTAACCGACTTGAGCAATGAAACAGATTCCGAGTCATCGACCGGCCGTGAGGCTCAAATAGTATGAAAAATATTCTGATTGTTGATGATGATATCGCGAGTTGTCGCACCCTGGAACTGCATTTCACCCACCAGGGGTTCAAGGTACAAAGTGCTCACGACGTCGAATCTGGCCTCACTGCAGCACACACGCTGAAACCCGATCTAATCATACTCGACATCAAGATGCCCGGGCGTAGCGGGCTTGAGGGCTTGCCAGACTTTAAACAAGCACACCCCGATTGCAGCGTGATTATGATCACTGCTTTTCACGACATGGAAAGCACCATTGAGGCGATGCAGTTGGGCGCCTGTGAATACGTGCATAAACCGCTGGATATTAACGAGATCGATGATGCCGTGACCAAGGCGCTCGATCGGAATACCGCATTGAAAAATGATCTGGATGTCGCACCTAATGACCGCAGCGACACCAGTAGCATGGTGGGCCGCAGCAACATGATGAAAGAGGTGTTTAAAACCATCGGCCTGGTTGCGTCCAAACCCGTCACGGTGCTGATTACCGGTGAAAGCGGAACCGGAAAAGAGCTGACGGCACGCGCGATTCATAATGCCAGCGATCGCGCAAGCGGCGCTTTTGTTGCGATCAACTGTGCTGCCCTGGTAGAAACCCTGCTTGAATCAGATATGTTCGGACATGAAAAAGGCGCGTTTACCGGCGCCGTTAACCGTCAGGCGGGTAAATTTGAATTAGCCAATAATGGCACGATTTTTCTCGATGAATTAGGTGAGCTTTCGCAAACCATTCAGGCCAAATTACTGCGCGTACTTCAGGAAAAGGAATTTACGCCCGTGGGGGGCGCCACCAGTAAAACTACCAACGCACGCGTAATCGCCGCAACCAACGTTAACCTGGAGGAGAAAGTAAAAAACGGCGAATTCCGTGAAGATTTATTCTATCGTCTGCGCGTAGTGACGATTGATATGCCACCGCTGCGGCAGCGGGCTGAAGATATCATGCCCCTGGTACAAACACTGCTGGGACGAATTAACCGGGAATTAAAGCGCAGTATTACGCGCTTATCGCAAGATACCATGAATGCCTTCGCGATATACCAATGGCCGGGAAATGTGAGAGAACTGAATAACATTCTCACTAAAGCCGTTGCGCTATGCCCCGGCGACACAATTACCCCGGATTTAATTCCACCGGAAATTTCCGCTCTGACGCGTGATCAGGTGGTTACCCAGCCTGCCTTACAAGCAAATATAGTGGGCGACCGACTGCTGTCTCTCGAAGAAATCGAAAAACGGCATATCATTCATGTTCTACAAGCCACTGGCGGGCACAAAGGCAAAGCATGTGATGCGCTGGGCATCTCCCGGCCTCGCTTACGCCGTATGATGCAGAACTATGCCATCACCGAGTAGTGTGCGGTAGTGCAGGTCACATTTTTCCAGACGGCTCTGATGTGCTTCACTTTACTCACGGGCATCCTGCGACGCTAAAGCACATCCAGGCACGTTAGCCCTCGAGTTCGAGTTCCTTGCGAATTGCTGCCAGTACCTGGTCTCGTGGTGTTGCGTGCGACAAAATAGCCGCCAGAACCCCGTCTTTTCCCACGATATACGTTTCCGAGGTATGGTCTATGCCGTACATCATTTCCGAATTTGAATATGAAACTATTTCATAAAATGCACCATATTGCGCTACGACCGGATTCAGATCTGCCGGAGCACCACTAATGCCAATCATCTCGGGATGGAAAAAGGCAGTATATTTTGCCAGGCGTTCCGGGTCATCCCTGCCCGGATCGACACTGATAAAAATGGCCTGAAAATGGGCCCGTTCCTGTGGGTTCATCTGCTTCATAGCGGCTGTCAGGATAGACAGGTTGGTCGGGCACACGTCGGGGCATTGCGAATAACCAAAATAAATGGCGACGATTTTCCCGCGAAAATCGGACAGTGATACGGCACCCTGTTTACCAAACAGGGTGAATTCCCCGCCGCGTTGCTCGATAGGCAGATTGCCTTCTACGGTCAGCACCTGGTCGCCTGCTGAATCCGTTTGCTGAGCCATTACACTCATGCCGAATAATGCCAGCGATATGACAAAGCTAATAGATAAAAGATTCTTTTTCATAAGCCTACAATAATAGTGTTGATAGTACCCGGAAGTGGGCCTTCAGGCCCGCATAGTTACAAAATATGCGGGCCTGAAGGCCCACTTCCAGTAAAAAAAACACCCCGACAGATTACTCTGCCGGGGTGTTCACGGTTTTACCCGTAGAACATCAAGCCTGATATCAGGTCACGATATTACGTGGTGCGAAAGACATATGCTTAAACTCATGCTTATACTCAGATTCGCCGATCTTTTTGATCCTGGCTGACCCCAGCTTATAGTTGTAGTTTCCGCTAATGTTGTCGACGACACGCGCCTGCACGGCGTTGGAGGGCTGCTCCGTATTCAATGCATCAGAATACAAAACGCCTTTTTTAACTACCGTACTGACCATCGCAATCGCCTCAAACGCGCCGGAAATCAACTCAATATGACCATTTTTCATGAGCTCAGAGAACTGAAAATCCTTACCGCCGACACCTTGAATGGTATCTTTTTGCGTCGGAACACGATCTGAATAAACCAGCACCTTATCTCCGGACTCAATACCACGATGGGCTGCATCGTCAGGATGTATTTCTACAAACTGATGTGGCCAGCGTTGCTTGATATAACTCCTGCGCAGGCGATCGTCAAAACCCGTTTGCCAGATTTCGTTGATACGCCCGTTGGTATGCCACAATTCATCATCTTTTGGGGCAACAAATCCCCAGATATCGGAGTACAAACTCCAGGGATGCTTCTGGATATTAATTTTCCCCGTCTGGCTGTTGAAATGGGTCATCTTCTTACTGGCCATATTCAGGCCCTGATTAGCGCCCATATTCTCAGCACGCTCCTGGGTCAACGTCGTATCATGCAAACGCTTGGTACCGTGTAACTCACCGGTTTTATAGTTGTACATGGTTGGGCCCTGAATACCCTCGGTACCAAATTCTCGCAGTTTCTCATGCAGGGTTTTGCCTTCCTTATGGGCGGCTACCTTGATCATGTGATACGCCTTGCGATTACCCCGGCTAAAACGGGACGACTCTTCACAGACTTCGTTAGAGTTTTTCCAGTCGAAACCGTCAAAACCCATACGTTGCGCAAGTTGCGAAATAATCCACCAGTCAGGTTTTGCTTCGCCCGGCGCGTCCGCAAGTTTCTGATACAAACGAATACGACGTTCACCATTAGCACGAACAAAATCTTCTTCGCCCCAGGTCGCAGCAGGGAAAACAACATCGGCAAACTTGGCGCCAATTGGATCTCGCAGATAAATATCATGGTTGATCACCACCATACCACCAGAATCGGCACGCGCTTTCAAAGACGCAATAATGTCGTCTTTGTTGCTGCTGGTCGCCTGATTAGGATTAGCTGTAACCAGTTCATGGAACTTCTTGTGCAACCCTTCGGTACCCGTCATGGACTGAATCCAGGTTGTACCCACCACATGCGCCAGGCGCGTATGCCCGGACATTAGCCAGCGATCGGTATCCAGTGCGCGCTTACGGCGACCTGGTACTTTCTCCGGAGATTTAGCACGAGGATACTTACCCCCGCCGGTACCACCACGCTGGTGACCACCAAAGCGGCCCACCATCTGGCCGGGGCGTCCGCCCGCACCCACGCTTGTCGCCAGTGAAGAAATGGCATTGGTATTACCCGTGTTGTTTGACCAGTAAAAGCCTTTCTCTATACCGATAGAGGATTTAGGACGAGAACCATCTTCACGAGGTTTGGCCAACCACTCGGCTGCGGTTTGCAAATCAGCGGCCTCAACACCCGCCACTCGAGCGGCATTTTCAGCCATATACTCGTCCTGCGAGAGCAACCACTTTTTGTAGTCTTCAAAGCCCTTGGTCTGGAACTTGCCCCAGGTACTACGCCATTGCCACGGTGTATTACGAGTGCCCTGACCAAAGCCGGAGTTAGAACCCCAATTGGTGTTCACCCACTTATCGACCCACTCCTGATCCTGCCAGCCGTTCTCGAGGATGATGCGCGTAATTGCGCCCACTACCAGTGTATCGGTGCCCGGAAACAGTTGTAGATGTAAACCGCCGCTCTTCTTCGCGTGTGCAACACCCGCAGTTTCACGTGGATTTAACATGATGACCTTCTGACCCGCAGCCATCGCCGGCATAATGTATTGTGTATACAAAATGGTCTTGGTTTCATAAGGGTCGGTTCCGCAAATCATCAGAGTTTCAGCTGAACCCCAGTCATCATACGATGGACCGTAGTTGTCGTAACCTGCATCACGAAAACCTGGTGTAGACGTAACGTCAGACGGCGTATCGTGGAAGGTAAACGCGGCGGTATTCACGTGTCGACGGAAATACTTACTCAAGGCATAGGTATTTTCAACGAACTGATAAGAATACATTTTGGCTGAGAAAGCATTCGCTCCGTGCTCTGAAATTACGTGCTTTGATATGGCCGCAGCAATATCCAGCGCGTCTTCCCAGGACGTAGGCTGAAGTTCACCATTAACGCGAACCAGGGGTTTCTTCAGGCGATCTTTAGTCGGACTATCCGGGTTATAGAGTTTTTGTGCCAACAAGCCGCCACGAATGGAAGAGTCACCGCCTTTGTTAATCACCGTCGCATCTTTGTCCGGAATCACCACGATATTATGTGGTTTACCCTCATGCATGATTACATTGTGCTGCGTAGGGGCGACCCAGGCCTGCAATATATTGCTCGGGAAATCGACGCCAAAAGCGTTGTTAGCCGCCTCAGGTCCGCCATCAGTGCCAACCGGCCAGCGATAAGCCTTGTAGCCACAAGCTACGATGCAATAATCACATGCGGTGGTAATGACTTCAGCATCCTTCGGTGGAAGCGGAGAACTATCTTGTAGAGTATAAGTACTATCTGTCTGTGTCATGATAAGCTCCGTTAAGCATCTAATAAGTTTTTATTTCGACCGAAAATCAGGCCCATCATCCCTACGGCATAAATATCGTCACCGTCTACTTCCAGCAGTACCTGAGGAATACTCTGGTACGCCTGGCCGCTGACAATGATGCCGTGACGACGTAAATCGTACAGTGATAAGTGTAGTGGGCACGGCCCCATGGTACGGTGCTCGCCATTGGCACGATAGGTACCCATCAAAGGCCCGCCCTGGTGCGTACACAGTGTACTGAATGAGACGATATCCTTATTAAAGCCAATTCCACCACCGGCTTCGACACCGCCCATTTTCACTAGCGTGCACTGGGAACCTTTCTCTTTGTCAGGGTATTGAAAATCAATCGGTTCATGGTTCTTGAGCTCACTTAGTTTTGCTACCTTTACGCGCGGATAACCCGCAACCTGTGCTTTCTGTTCGTTTGCATAGGCTGATCCCGGTAGCAGGGTCAGGCTTACGGTATTGGCGGCCACGATCGCCGTTGAACCAAACAACATAAACTCACGCCGGTTCATCATGCACGAGTCGTGAGACTCCGGCGTATCACATTCGTCACCATGCGCCTCTGGGGCACTTACTTTCATTTTAGTATTGCTCATTTTTTCACCTCTTTAAGTTCAGCTTCAGTGAACAAAGCTTTGTATTCCGGAAGGCTGGGTTTATCGATGATCATTTCTTCACCGGAAAAAGCTTCCAGGAAGGTGATTAGATCGGCCTTTTCATCATCAGATAGCCCCAGTGGCTGGATGCGTGCATCTTTGTTCTCGGGGAACAAGGTCGTGCGCCCTTCTGAATCCATCCCGCCCGCGTCATAAAAATCCACAACCTCTTCTAGCGTATAAAAAACACCATTGTGCATATAAGGCGCGGTATACATCGTATATCTCAAAGAAGGCACGCGAAACTTGCTTCGGTCCCACTTGTTCTTGGTTCGATAGTACAATCCCCAGTCAGATTTCGCATGGCGGTAGCCTTCTTCGGTCTGACCTTTCGCGTATTGCTCGAAGCGGAAGGTAATTTGCGCCAGGCCGTCTTCTTGCCAACGTACATTGGGCGGAACACCTATATTGACGTACTCCTCATTGGTTGCCAGCGCACCATTGTGGCACGATATACAACCACCCTTGCCTTCAAACACGGCTTTACCACGCACCTGCTCTTCACTCAGTGCAGAGGCATCACCTTTCAGGAAATTATCCAATGGTGTGTCGGTCTGAACCAGGGTACGCTCATAAGACGCAATCGCGCGCCAGGCGTTTCCAATCAAAGGCCACTCGTCACCGAATACCTCGTTAAAGGCAGTAACGTATTCAGGAATCAAGGCTAAACGCGCCTCCATGATGTCATTCTCACCATTGCCCGCTACGCCACCCTTGGCTGCTGAAGGTGCCTGTTTTTCGCCGGATGCTGCAGCCCCTGCCCAAAATTGACGCCCCATGTACTGAGAGTTAATGATGGTCTGGCTGTTGCGCCAGTGCACCGTACCCGGATAACCACGGGAGAAATCTTCTGCCCAGGCCCAGCCCTGCTCAGGATCATGGCAGCTACTGCACGAGATAGAAGCATCACCCCCAAGCCGTGGATCAAAGAACAGCTGTTTGCCGAGTGCAATCTTGGCGTCCGTCTGTTTATTGTCAGGCGGGATCGGCATAGAAATAGAATCCAGGGGCTCCAAAACTGGCGCCGCTGAGCCTGCAATCGCAACACTGCCAAATCCTGCAACCGACCCTACTACCAGCGTCGCGGCCAGCAAAGAGGGAAGGGATTGTTGTTTTAAAATACTCATCGTCTTACTCCTCAATTAGTTTGCTTGATTCACCCAGTCTTCGATGACCGGATATTCTTCAGGATAAGCTTCCGTCCAGACGTGCTCAGGGCCGGTTAGCGCTTCGCCTGAAAGCGACTCCAGGAAGGCCACCAGATCGGCTTTCTCCTGATTAGTCATTTCCAGTGATTGCATTGCAGAATCCTTGTTGGAATCTTCACCACCGCCATTGTTATAGAACTCAACCACATCACCGAGCGACGCCAGCATGCCGTTGTGCATGTACGGTGCCGTTTGAGTCAGCTCACGCAGACTCGGGGTCATGAACGTTCCCATATTTGAACCGTCGGCCTTTTTCCACTGAACATAGGCACCGGGATCACGCTTGAGTGCCATATAGTTTTCAACACCCTGAAACATGGTAAAAGCAATGAAAGCCTGGTGATTCATCGGATCCAGAAATACGTCAAAATTCTCCGGTACACCGGTATTGTGTGCTTTTCCATCGGTGAATAACGCGCCGCTATGACAACTTGCACAACCTTTTTCATTAAATACAACTTCACCGGCCTTCGCAGAATCAGACATTGAACCCGTATCGTACGGTGCGCCACGCGAGGTTAAGGTTTTCAGATATTCCGGAATCGCTTTGCGCACGCTGCCGTTCGATGGCTCGCCATAACCGGCCGCTTCGAACATTTCGATATATTTCGGATCTTGCTTGACGCGCTCCTGCATGATGCGCATATCCATGTTCATGATGTAATCTTCAGTAATCATCTCACGCGTTACATCGTTCAGATTTGTGCCAAGGCGACCGTCGTGCAGCCAGGTCTTCTTGTGTGCCGTATTAATCAAGCCAATACTATTGCGAAAGTGCCCATTTCCGGGATAACCGGGAGACAGCGCTTCATTCGTTGAATAGCCATTTTCAGGCATATGACAAGTCGCACAGGAAATGGCTGCATCTCCCGATATTCGCTTATCAAAAAACAAACGCTTGCCCAGTTCAGCTTTCGCTGCATTTATCTCTAGCTCGGGCAAGGCCCCATCAGCATGGCTGACACCCACCAGGGTGCAACTGACTGCTAAAGCTAAAGACGCTGCCAGCAGTCGTTTCTGCCTGCTCACTCTTTTAGCTACTTTTTTAACCATTGACTCTCTCCTCAAATTTGAAAGAAAAATTAAATCACCAAACTGTTCAATCAAGCGCCCTACGGTTATAGGAACGCGCGAAAAGACAGCGGCTCAATGGCCTTACAAGCATATAGCGTGCCAACTATCTGATCACAAAATAAACCCGCAATTACAGTAGCTTATAACTTGATGGACTTATTGAGGTTTGAAAACAGAACAGAACGTTCCATGTCTTTCGGGGTGAATGGTTTATACCATCCAATATGTACGGAAATAGGAGGCAGAGCTTCCTCTGAAAGAAATCGGCTGCTTATTTCGCCTTGCGTCGCTGTGGTGACGCCGGGATGCCCAGCTTTTTCCGATATTTCATTACCGTACGGCGCGCGATGTGGATCCCGCGTTGCCGTAATATCTCGGTGATCTGGTTATCGCTTAAAGGTTTCTCCCTGGGTTCACCTTCAATCAAAGCCCCAATTTGCACCTGAATTGCCCGCGATGAAATATCTTCACCTCCACTACGACTGATCGCACTGCAAAATAAGCTGCGCAACTCGACGACCCCGGAGGGGGTTAAAATATATTTGTCGTTAACGGCCCGTGAAACGGTTGAAACATGAATACCCAGTAAGCCGGCAATTTCTTTTTGTGTTAAGGGTTTCAGGCCGGCTTCGCCCTGCTCTAGTGAATCCCCCTGACGCTCAATAACCAGTATCGCAACGCTCAGCAAGGTCTGATAGCGTTTCTCAATATTACTGAGCAGTGCTTTGGCGTCCTGAAAGCTTTGTTTTAACTTTTCATATCCATCATGCCCTTTTGCCAACTTGAGCAGATCATCTGATTCGTGATGAATACTAAGCGCGGGCGTCAGGTTCGGATTTAATCGCACTACCCAGGTATCCGCGATTTTCTTAACAACCAGGTCTGCTGCAATCAATTCCTGGTGCAGCGGTGCGTGCTGCAAGCCCGGAAATGGATCGAGTTG
>Ga0164313_10002816_pt1 | contig 15490 bp, 10 predicted proteins | sample GuaBasSedimGuay4_FD_113735 | JGI IMG/M metagenome (GOLD analysis project Ga0164313, IMG submission 113735) | Subseafloor sediment microbial communities from Guaymas Basin, Gulf of California, Mexico - Guay4, Core 4569-4, 0-3 cm | ecosystem: Environmental > Aquatic > Marine > Hydrothermal vents... | reverse complement strand
GACGCGCTGCCGAAGAGCTACTGATTACTTCTTGAGGCCGCGGGCCACGTCCGGGTCACCCATCTCGCCGCTGAACATCTTGAGCATGTTCGGGGCGGTGATGGCGATCCACGCCGCTGCTTCGTCGAACTCGAGCACGACGGCGTCGTTGATCGTCGACCCGGCCGAGAGCATCTCTTTGGCCGTGCGGTGCATGCGCAGGTAGTAGTCCAGGCGCTCGGGAAACTCGGCGTCGTTGAGCTTCTGCACCATGTGCTTGCCGAACTTCACGAAGGTGCCCGGGTCTTTGTCGCCGAATTGCCCGTCGAAGCGGGCGATGTAGGCCTCGAAGGCCGCCTGACTGTCTACATCCATCGCCCGGAGAGCCTACCAGACGGCGACGCCGTCGCGGGGCTCCTCGTGCACGACCCGCCCCCCGAGGACGACCTTCAATGGCCGAACGTCCCCGATGCCGTAGGCGAGGGCCCTGGGGTCATCGTGCGCATAAATCGCGAGGTCGCCCCAGCACCCCTCGGCGATGCGTCCAACTCCCTCGAATCCCGCGGCGGCCGCTGCGTCTACGGTCACGCCGAGGACCGCTTCTTCGAGGGTGAGGCCAGCATCTCGGACGGCGAGGGCGGCGCAGAGGGGAAGGTTGGTGGTGGGGCTGGTCCCCGGGTTCAGGTCGGTCCCGACGGCCAACCTCACCCCCGCCCGCCGGAGTCGGCCCACGTCCGGGGCGGCCTGGCGGAGGGTGCGCCAGGCACCGGGCAAGAGCACGCCGACGACGCCGGCTGCCGCCATCGCGGCGGCGCCTTCATCCGAGAGCTCTTCGAGGTGATCTGCCGAGAGCCCCCCGAGCTCGGCGACCAACTCCGCCGCGCCGAGGTCCGCAAACTGCCCGGCGTGGGCCCGCACCGCGAGGCCCCGGGCTTTGCCCGCCTCGAGAACTCGCCGCCCCTCGGCGAGGGTGAACGCCCCTTCGTCGATGTATACGTCGATGGCGTCGGCCAGGCCTTCGGCCACGACGGCGTCGAGTTGAGCGCCGACGACCTCGTCGACGTAGCCCGCCCGGTCTCCGCGCCGCTCGGGCGGTATCGCATGGGCCCCGAGGAAGCTCGTCGTCACTCGGCAATGGCCTTCTTCGCCGATCCGCCGGGCCGCCCGGAGGCTCGCCGCCTCGGAGGCGGGGCGCAGCCCGTAGCCGCTCTTCACCTCGAGGGTGGTGACCCCGCAGCGCCTCATCACTCGGGCTCGCCGGGCCGCCAGGCAGTAGAGGGCTTCGTCGCTCGCGGCCCGGGTCGCCCGGACCGTTGCGGCGATACCTCCGCCCTCCTTGGCGATGGTCTGATAGTCCTCGCCAGCCATGCGCCGGGCGAACTCGTCGACGCGGCTGCCGGCGAAGACGAGGTGGGTGTGGGGGTCGACGAGGCCGGGGAGGACGGCGCCAGACTCGGCGTCGACGACATTCGCGGCGGCGGCTGCCAGGGATTTGATCTCGGGCCCGACATAGCTCACCCGGCCGTCTTCGCCGATGGCCACCATGCCGCCATCGATGATGGCGAGGCGGTCCTTTGGCGCGGCTTCGGGGGGGCCGTCGCAGGTGACCACGCGCGCGTTTCGCACGACGAGCATGGGCGCCTGCTTGTCCTGCTGACTCATCGCTGATGAGGCACGTGCACGCCGCGCGCTTTCGCGGTCTCTTCAGCGAGCTCGTAGCCGGCGTCGGCGTGGCGGATGACGCCCATGCCGGGGTCGGCGGTGAGCACGCGCTCGAGGCGGCGGTCCGCTTCGGCGGTGCCGTCGGCCAGGATCACCAGGCCCGCATGGATCGAGTAGCCGATGCCGACCCCGCCGCCGTGGTGCACGCTGACCCAGGTCGCCCCGCCCGAGGTGGCCATCAGGGCGTTGAGAATCGGCCAGTCAGCGATGGCGTCGGAGCCGTCCTTCATGCCCTCGGTTTCTCGGTTGGGGCTGGCGACGGAGCCGCAGTCGAGGTGGTCGCGGCCGATGACTATTGGCGCTTTCACTTTGCCCTCGCGGACGAGCTCGTTGAACTTCAGCCCGACCCGATGCCGGTCGCCATAGCCGAGCCAGCATATCCGGCTCGGCAGTCCCTGGAACTCGACGCGCTCCTGGGCCATGTCGATCCAGCGGTGCAGCGCCGGGTCGTCGGGGACGACCTCTTTGACGGCCTCGTCGGTGACCCGGATGTCCTCGGGGTCACCCGAGAGGGCCACCCAGCGGAACGGCCCCTTCCCGAGGCAGAAGAGCGGGCGCACGTAGGCGGGCACGAAGCCGGGGATGTCGAAGGCCTCGGCGAGCCCCGCGATGCGTGCCTGTTCGCGGATGTTGTTGCCGTAGTCGCAGGCGTGGGCGCCGCGCTCGACCATGTCGAGCATCGCCCGGACCTCCTGGGCCATGCCCTCTTGGGCCCGGCGAATGTAGGTGTCCGGGTCCCGTTCGCGCAGCTCATCCGCGGCTTCGAGGCTGAGGTCTGCGGGTACGTAGCCGTTGAGGGGGTCGTGGGCCGACGTCTGCTCGGTGACGAAGTCTGGGATCGCTCCCCGCCGGACGAGCTCCGGGTAGATCTGGGCGGCGTTGCCCACCAGCGCGATGGAGCGTGCTTCGCCCGCGTCGCAAGCGGCCTTCACCATGGCCAGGGCTTCGTCGAGGTCTTCGGTCGCCTCGTCGACGTAGCGCGTCTCGAGGCGCCGCTTCACCCGGGCGGGGTCGACTTCGACGCCCAGGAACACGGCCCCGGCCATCGTCGCGGCCAGGGGCTGGGCCCCGCCCATGCCGCCGAGGCCAGCGGAGAGGATCCACTTTCCCTTCCAGTCGCCGCCGAAGTGCGTCTCCCCCGCAGCGACGAAGGTCTCGTAGGTGCCCTGGAGGATCCCCTGGGTGCCGATGTAGATCCACGACCCCGCCGTCATCTGGCCATACATGGTGAGCCCCTCCGCTTCGAGGCGGCGAAACTCGTCCCAGTTGGCCCAGGCGGGGACCAGGAGGCTGTTGGCGATGAGGACCCGGGGCGCGTCGCGGTGCGTGCGAAAGCGCCCGACGGCCTTGCCGGACTGCACCAGCAACGTCTCGTCGTCCTCCAACTCACGGAGCTCCCGGACGATGACGTCGAAGGCCTCCCAGGACCGGGCGGCCTTGCCCGTGCCGCCGTAGACCACGAGGTCTTCGGGGCGCTCGGCGACCTCCGGGTCGAGGTTGTTCATCAGCATGCGGAGGGCCGCTTCCTGCGGCCACCCCTTGCAGCTGAGCGTCGTCCCCCGGGGGGCACGGACGGTGCGCGGTCCACTCATCTTTCACCTCGAAATGCGACCCGAACCGTAAACCAGAGTCTTCATTTCTAGAACCTCTGTTAAACGGGCACCCAGGAGATTGAATCGATGGACCCCGGGGGCCGTCGGAGCGAACCAAGGCCGCCCGTGGGGGGGCCATTGACGCCTCGTGTCGATTGGACGAGCCTGCCGGCGAGCAAGTGGACGGAAAGGTCCTACCGATGCCCTCGATTCGCACCCTGAGCCTCCTCTTCCTGTCTCTGGCAGCCGCCTCGGCGCTGCCCATCGCGGCGAGCGCCCAGCCCCGCCCCGTCATCGAGCGGATCGAGCCCGCCTCGGGGCCGGTCGGCATCCAGATCCAGCTGATCGGCCGCCAGATTCACCCCCAGTCCGAGATCCTCCTCGGCGAGACGGTCCTGCCCACGGTCCGTCGTCACCCGGGGCGCTGGGTGGTCAGCATCCCCGAGGGCGCCCAGAGCGGCAATATCACCGTACGGACCCGTTGGGGCGAGTTCCGCGGGCCCTACTTCCGAGTGACCGCCGGGCGCCCCGCGCCGATCGTCCGTTCGATGACGCCCTCCACCGGCGGCCCAGGTACGGAGGTCACCCTCCTCGGCGAAAACTTCGCCCCCCGCCTCGCGGACAACCGGGTCGTCCTCGGCAACCGCCCGGTGGTCCTCCGGGCGGCGACGCCGACCCGACTCGTCGTCGTCATCCCCGGGGGCGCGACCTCGGGTCGCTTCGTCATCCGTGTCGCCCACAGCGGGGAGACCCAGTCCGAGGTCTTCACCGTGGGAGCGGCGACGACCATCTCGGACATGACGCCCCGGTCCGGGCCGCCGGGGACCCGCATCACGCTGATCGGGACCGGCTTCTCTCGGCAGCGCCAGAACAACCGGGTCTACCTCAACAATCGCCCCCTCCGCGTATCGAGGGCGACCGAGACGCGCATCGAGGCGGAGATTCCCGCTCGGGCGGCATCGGGCACGATCCTCGTGGACGTGACCAACGGGGGGCGCGCTGAGAGCTCGTTCCCCTTCGTGATCCAGCACACGCCGGCGATCACTTCCTTCGAGCCGGCGGCAGTCGCCCCGGGGCGGCGGGTGAGCATCGTCGGGTCGAGCTTTGGTCGTGACCCCCGAGCCGTGACCGTGACTCTCGGCGGCCGGCCGGTGACCCTTCGCCGGGTGATGCCCAACCGCATCGAAGTCGACATCCCCGCGGACGCCATCACGGGCAAGCTCGCGGTGACCATCAACGGCGTCGGCCCCATCGAGTCTCAGACCAACCTCACGGTGCTCTCTCCGGTCGTCATCTCGGGCTTCGCACCGACCAGCGGGGCGACCGGGTCCGTGGTCACGATTCGCGGAGCTGGGTTCTCCCCGAGCCCCGCGGGCAACCAGGTCTTCGTCGGTCGCACGCCCCTCGAGGTAATCGCGGCCTCCGAGACCACCCTGCGCGTGCGCATGACGGCTACCCGCAGTGACGCGATTCGCGTGCGCGTGCCTCACAATGGCGAGGCGCGGTCGAGAGCCCCCTTCGTCATCACCAGGCCCCCGGTCGTCGCGAGCTTCACCCCTACATCCGGGGCTCCGGGCACCGAGGTGACCATTCGCGGCCAGCGCTTCGGTACCAACCTCTCTCTCGTGCGCGTCACGATGGGCGGCAGGCCCTTCGAGGTGCGCTCGGTGACGGACTCGGCGATCATCGCTGTGGTGCCCGCGAACGCCCAGTCCGAGCGCATCCAGGTGAGCGTGCGGCTGCAAGGGACCGGAAGCTCCCGAGGGCGCTTCGCCATCGTCTCCGGATTCACCGTCACCGGCCTCCGCCCCGCGAGCACCTTTGCGGGGGCCACGGTGACGATCCGCGGCGAGGGCCTCGTGTCCGGCGCCACGGTGCTCTTCCCCGGGGTCCGGCGCCCCGTGCCTGGGACTGTCGCCCGGGGCCGCCTCACGGTGACCGTGCCCGCCCGGGCCCGAACCGGGGCCCTGACGGTCCGCCTGCCCGATGGACGCACCGCCACCACACCGACCTTCACCATGACCGCGGCTCCCTCGGGGGTCGCCGTCACGGCGCTGCAGCCGCGCTGCTACCGCCCCGGGTGCGAGATCCTGGTCCGCGGCCACGGCTTTTCGCCCACGCCAAACCAAAACCGCGTGACCTTCGGAGATCGCCCGGTCCTCGTCGTGCGCTCCTCCGCTGGCGAACTTCTCCTGCGCCTCCCGGCAGCCCCCGGTACCAACCGGTTCCACATCGACGTACGCCGGGGTGGGGAGACCGACAGCCCGGCCTTCACCATCGTGCCCTGAGCGTCGTCCGTCTCTGCCCCGATACCCTCGGCCTCGCTTCCCTTCGGGGGGCGACTCGGCTAGCCTCCGCCGCACCTTTCTGGAGGTGTCTGTGATCGAGGATCGCCTGCGTGACGCGCTGACCTTTGACGACGTATTGCTCGTCCCCGGCTACGCGGATTTCTTACCGCGGGACGCGGATACGCGCTCGCGAATGACCCGCGGCATCGAGCTATCGATTCCGATCGTGTCGAGCGCCATGGACACGGTCACCGAGTGGCAAACCGCGGTCACCATGGCCCGCCAGGGGGGGCTGGGCATCATCCACAAGAACCTCTCCCCGGAGGCCCAGGCCCGGGAGGTCTTCAAGGTGAAGCGCGCCGAGTCCGGCATGGTCGTCGACCCGGTGACGGTCCGGCCAAACCAGCCGCTCCACGAAGCTCTCGAGATCATGCAGGCGCACAACATCTCGGGCTTGCCCGTGGTCGACGGCAAACGTCCCGTCGGCATCCTCACCAGACGGGACGTGCGCTTCGAGCAAAACCTTTCGCAGTCGATCGAGCAGTTGATGACTCGAAAGCTGGTGACCGTCCCGCCCGGTGTCGATCAAGCCCGAGCGAAGGAGCTGCTGCACGCAAACCGCATCGAGAAGCTGCTGGTCGTGGGGGACGACGGCGAGCTCGTCGGTCTGATCACCATCCGCGACCTGCTCCAGGCCGAGCGATTTCCGGACGCCATCAAGGACAGCCTCGGCCGCATGTGCGTCGGGGCGGCCGTCGGCCCGGGCGCTGATCGCGAGGAGCGCGTGGCGGCGTTGGTCGAGGCCGGCACCGACGTGATCGTGGTCGACACCGCCCACGGTCACAGCAAGGGCGTCGTCGATGCGGTCCGCGCCATCAAGAAGGAGTACCCCGAGGTGCAGCTCGTTGCCGGCAACGTAGCCACCGCCGACGCGACGAAGATGCTCATCGAGGCAGGCGCAGATGCGGTCAAAGTGGGTATCGGCCCGGGCTCGATCTGCACCACCCGCGTGGTCGCCGGTATCGGGGTGCCGCAGATCACCGCCATCGCCGACTGCGCTGCGGTCGGCGATGCCCACGGCGTGCCGATCATCGCCGACGGAGGCATCAAGTTCAGCGGCGATGTCGTCAAGGCCCTCGCCGCCGGCGCGAGCACGGTAATGATAGGCTCGCTCTTCGCGGGGACCGAGGAGTCCCCCGGCGAGTTGGTGCTCTACCAGGGACGCACCTACAAGAGCTACCGCGGCATGGGCTCCATCAGCGCGATGAAGGACGGCAGCAAGGACCGCTACTCCCAGGCCGATGTCCAGGAGTCCGAAAAGCTCGTCCCCGAAGGCATCGAGGGCCGCGTCCCTTTCCGTGGCCCGCTCTCGCAGGTCGTCTATCAGATGGTTGGGGGCCTGCGCGCTGGCATGGGCTACACCGGCAGCAAGACGATCGAAGACCTGCGGACGAAGACGACCTTCCTCAAGATGAGCTCCCAGGGGCTGCGCGAGAGCCACGTGCACGACGTGGTGGTCACCGAAGAAGCGCCGAACTACCGGCGCGGTTGATTCCCGCGGCGATTGAGACGCCGGGGGGGCTGTCGCATCCCGTCCAATCATCCCCTATACTCCCCGCCATGCAGTTCAAGGCCGTGACCTCGCTATCCGCACCGCTTTCCCTCGCTGTGGCCCTCGCCCTCGCCCTCGGCGTCGGCGGTTGCTCGACGGAAACGCTGCCCGAGGGGTCGGCGGTGACGAAGGACGACGGCCGGGCCATGGGGGGCAAGTCCGACCGCGATGGCGACATCTGCGAGGACCTGGGCTGGTACGGAGACGGTGAGTGCGACGAGTTCTGCCCGGTCTATGACGAGGCGGACTGCGAGGCCGAATGCGCCGTCGACGCCGACTGTCCGACAATCTTCTGCATCCGGGCGCCGTGTCCATCCACCGTCTGCGTTGCTGGGCAGTGCCTGGTCGACGTCCCTGGCGACGCCTGTCCCGCCGGGGAGCGCGAGTGCGACACCTGCGACGGAGAGACCGAGTGCACAGCCCAGAGCGAAGCGTGCGCCATTGACAGCTGCCCCCCCGAAGCGGCGCCCTGCGGCAGCCGCGGGCTCGGGCCGTGTCCTGACGACCAGTTCTGCGATTGGGAAGTATCCGCGCAATGTGGAGGCTTCGACAGGCCGGGCGTGTGTCGCGCCATCCCCATCGACTGTACTACTGAGTTCGCTCCGGTTTGCGGGTGCGATCTCGTCACCTACGACAACGCGTGCGAGGCGAATGCCGCAGGTGTGAGCGTCTCCGCCCTGGGGGGATGTGCTTAGTCTCTGATTTGGGCTATCTTGAGTCGTAATGCGACTCATCCCTTACGCGCCAGCAATTCTTCTCGCTCTCTCGTTGCCGCTCGTATCAGTCGGCTGTCATCCGGACGACCCGGAACCAAACCCGGAACCAGCCCCGGTTGATTGCGCAACGCTCCTCGCCGATTGGGATGTGGAGCACGGAGCGCCTGTTCCGTCAGGTGCTTCCGTCATTCTGGACCCGGGCGCGGTGCGAGACCCCGACATCGGGGTCGTTCGGGCGATCGCCGACGGGAACTCGAGCACCGGGGAAATCGTAGACGTCGGGTCGAGCGTGATCCTGCGACTCGACGAGCCTCGCTTCCTCGACGCGATCCGATATTCCGGCCTCACCGGTGAGGCGGCGGTCACCGATTTCCAGATTTACCTCTCGCCCAGCACCGAGTGCTGGGGAGAGCCCGTCGCGAGCGGTTCTTTCGATGGCACCGACGGCACTCAGGAAGTCGCTATCGATGGTCGCGCAGCGCGCTACGTCCGGCTCGAAGTGCTCGGCGCGACCGGCGGCGCCAGCGCGGCCGCCATTGGCGAACTCTCGATGATGGTCGGGGCGAGTGTGACATCGACGCCTGACCCGAACGCAGTCGTCGGCGTGCCCTGGCGTTATAACGTGGACGTCATGGTTCCCGGAACGGAGACCCTCACCTACACGCTCGTGTCGGCGCCGGCGGCGATGGCGGTCGACGATGCCGATGGGGTAGTCTCCTGGACGCCCGCAGTTGGCGACGAGGGCGCCCACGATGTCGTCCTGCGCATCATCCGTGGGCCCGCCGAGGTCGAGCAGCGCTTCTCCGTGACCGTCGCGGGGGTGCGTCGCGTCGGCGGCGGGACCGTGCCGGCCGGTGGTGGCACGGTCGTCGTCGATACCTCCATGGAGGGCATGGGGCCGATGTCGATCGAGGTGACAGTCGACGACCCCGCCGCGCCGGCTGGCATGGTGGAGATCTTGGTGGTCGAAGGCGAGACCGCCGCCGGCCCCGTGGAGCTGACCGCCCTCGGTCGACCGTTCACGATCAACACGGACCTGCCGCCTGGAACATCGCTTCGCGTCCGCATCCCGCTCGCGGGAATCCCCGGCCTCCCCGCGATGAACCCCGAGGACTCGGTCTTTGTCACTGCCTATCCGCGCAACGTGCTCGCTGATGGTCCCGGCTTTTCGAATCTCTTCGGTTTTTGGGACGTCATCAAGGAGGCCGGAGCGGTGGTGTGGGACGTCATCGTGGGCGATCCCGGCGTGTACCAGATCAACGAAGGCGTGTCGGTCGTGTACGAGATTGAGGAGTTCAAGATTACGTACATGCTCGACATGGGCGAGGACACCGCTGCGGCGATGGCGAGTCTCCGGCGGGTCGGTGAACACGTCGTCGCCTCGCGGGAGTACTTCGTTGGCGAGGGCTGTCGGATAAGAGCGAATCAGCCGGTCATCATCCACGCGCTGAGCGGCGCCGTCGGAATGGTCGACCAGGTAGGCCTCGTGCTCGAACTCGACAAGAACCACGTCACGACCGATGACGACCTCTCGGTTCGCTCGACGGTGGCGCACGAGCTTTTTCACGTCTTCCAGATCGACGCCCTCGGCGGTGGAAGCTACCCGCTGTCGGAGTTTTGGTGGATCGAGGGCACTGCCGCCTACATGGAGGACGAGGTCTTCGATACCGACGACTGGCAGAACTTCTACGGTCCGTTCGACGTGACCATCTCCCGCCAGGCTCTGAAGGACCAATCCATCCACTACAACTCGATGGTGTACTGGAAGTCGCTCAAGGCGCAGCGCGGCTTCAATGCGTGCCGGATGATCGACGAGTACGCGACGACCGGCGAGGGCCTCGCCTCGCTCTCCAACATCGTGGGCGGCGACGCTACCCGCCTCGAAACGTTCACTACGTACATCGCCGCTTGGAACCACATCCGGACGGATGCGGTCCTCGATGATGCGGGACTCTTCTTCGCATCGTCGCCGAGCGAGTTCGTCGACTCGGTGTCCGGTTTCGTCGGGACCGACAGCTATCGCGAATACTCCTGGCAGAAGACCACGAACAGCCCGTCCGGGGGCGAGTCGGCCCGCCTCGAACTCGAGGAGGAAGGCACGATGGAGATCACCGTACGCGGTCCCATGTCGGGTTTCCTGCTCTACGTATACGACGGCGCGGGGAGCCGAATCGGCGAAATCAATTCGGGCGAAACGCTCAGCATCGCTGTCAGCGGTGACGCCGTTTACCTCGATATGGGCATTTCCCAGGGCACCGCGAGCGCGGCTATCGACGTCTTCGCCCGCATCATGGCGGTCGAAGAGTGCGTGGCGTCCGACCCCATGTGCCCCGCGCCGATGTGCCTTGGTGATTTCGAAGCCTGCATGGATGCCGCCGAGTGCTGCGATGGAATGAGCTGCATCATCGGTTTCTGTGCCGATTGTGAAGGTCTGCGCGGCCTGACCGAGGCCTGCGACCTGAGCGTCGCGGACCAATGCTGTGGTGCACTCACCTGCAGCCTGCAGAGCGGGGGTGGAGGCAGCACCTGCTGCGCAACGGCCGATGAACCGTGTGATGCGGACGCCGAATGTTGCGGAGAGATGACCTGCGGCACCGGCGGCTACTGCGTCTGCCGGGTTAGCGGTGAATCGTGCCAGTCTGCCCGCGAGTGCTGTGACGGCTCCGTCTGTGACGCGGGCACCTGCTCCTGAGGCGGGTAACCAGGGGCCCGTACTGAAGAGCTACCGCGGCACGAGCTCCTAGAGCGGCGACCGGTTTGAATGACGCGCGATCTCGCGCCGATAGCGGCTCGCTGTCCGTCCCGCGGCCCCTCGAAAGGGGATGTACCCTGTCGTCGCGGCCGCGAGCCGCCCAACAAACCACTCTCGACACGATTTCATCGCACATCCAAACCGATCGCCGCTCTAGGGCCTGGCCGAGAGCCACGCGCAGGACGCCGCCGCCACCGAAGAAGCTCCGAACTACCAGCGCGGTTGATGGCGTGGGGGTGGGCAATTGCCCCGCATGACAACGGATGCAGCCCACGCCGCCGGCGTGAGCATCGCGTTGGCCGGCGAGTGCGGGTAACGAACATATTGCGTCTCCCCCGTAGCTCGGTCTGCGTGGCGCGTAGGCAACTTTCGAGGTAGATTTCGGCGACTCGTCCGTACAAAGCAACAACTCCTGGAGTACCAATGATTCGCGGTGTGACCCCCCTCTCGACCCTCGCGCTCCTCCTCATCGTTGCTTCTGCTTGTACCCCCGAAACTCCGCCGACGACCCCCGGCCCGTCGACCTTCGAAGAACGCGTTGACGCCGCATCCTCGACGCCTATCTGGGTGGCTCGGGACCCGATGGGCGGCGTCGCCGCGCTCTCCGCTCGGATCCCCGTGCCCAGCAGCGTTCCCGCCGATCCCGTGAGCCGAGCCGACTGGTTCCTCGACGAGTACGGCAGCGAGATCGGCGTCGAAGACGCCATCACCGAACTCGAAGTCACGGGCACTGTGGAGGCTGAACCCGGGTCTGCCGAAGAAGGGGATGCCATCGTCAGCTACCGACGGCAGAGCAACGGCGTGCCCGTGTTCGCCGGTGAAATCAAGGTAGAGGTCGACGGCGCCGGCGAGATCACCTCCCTGGTGTCGCAGGTGCCTGCGGATGTCGACTCGGTCGACACCACGCCGACGGTTGACGAGGCGACGGCGCGGACCCTCGCGATTGAGGGCATGGACCGAGCGAGAATCGGCGAGGTCGAACTCATGATCTTCAACGAGGGCATGTTCCGAGGCGTCGAGACGCCGAGCATGCTTGCTTGGCGCGTTGCGACGACGCAGATGCACATCCCCTCAGCGGTCACGCGTTTCGTCAATGCCCACGACGGAACGGTGCTCGGGTTCGCGTTCAACCGCGTCTATACCGAGCGCAACCGGCTGACCTACGACGCTGCGAACTCCGCCGACATCGACGCCCTGATGATGTCCTCTACCTTGGTCATCAACGAGGCTGGGCCCATCATGGGACAGGACCCCTCATCCGATGCGATCTTCGCTCACACGACGGCAGGGGCCGTCTGGAGCTACTTCTTCAATACTCACCAGCGTCAGAGCCACGATGGCAACGGGGCAGACATGGTCACTTACACCCAGTACGACTCCGCCCCGTGCCATACCGATGGCCGGTCTCCGGGGTGCAACGCCTTCTGGTACGAAGGCGCCATGTGGTTCATGGATGGCATGATCTCGGACGACGTTTTCGGCCACGAATACACACACGGGGTGGTCGATGGTTCCGCTGGTCTAATCTACAAAGGGGAGTCCGGGGCCATGAACGAATCGATGGCCGACGTTTTCGGTCAGTTCTTCGACAACGGCGATTGGGAGATTGGGGAAGACACGCCCTACGGCACCCTTCGCAGCATGTCGGATCCCCCGGCCGGCCTCGCCCCCCAGCCGCGTCACGTGATGACCGCGTTTACCGTTCCTATGGGCGGCGCCTATACCGACGACAACGACTGGGGCGGTGTGCATACGAACAGCGGCATCCCGAACCACGCAGCCTACCTCATGAATGCTGGGGGTACCCACGCGGACACCGGCATCACGGTGGCGGGCATTGGACAGGCCAAGACAGAGAAGCTCATGTACCGGGCTCTCACTTGGTACATGACTTCGGGGTCCACCTTCGAGTACGCGCGTAACTCACTCCGCCTCGCCGCCCACAAGTTCGCCTCCGAGGAGCTGCACGGTTTCACCTATCGCGACTGCGGCGCGGTCATCAACGCCTATGCGGCGGTCGGCGTCGGTCGAAGCGACACCGACCTCGATTGCTTCGATGACGACCGCGACAACTGTCCGATGGTCTACAACCCCGACCAAGGCGAAGAAGAGGGTGCGACGTGTGCGATGCCCCTCTGCGGCGCCGAACTAGAGATATGCGAGGCGGAGGGCGATTGCTGCGACACCCTGTCCTGCGTCGTCGGTTATTGCGCTGATTGTACCGGCAAGCTCGGGTTGACGGAGGCCTGTGACCCGACCGCCGGGGACGAGTGTTGTGGCGTGCTCACCTGCAGTCTCCGCAGCGGGGGGGGAGGGATGACCTGCTGCGCGAGGCAAACCGAGCCATGTGGCTCGCACGCCGAATGTTGCGGTGAGATGGCCTGTGGCAGCGGCGGCCTCTGCCTCTGCCGGGTTTCCGGTGAAACGTGCCAGTCCGCCCGCGAGTGCTGCGGTGGCTCGATCTGCGACGGGGGCACCTGCTCCTGAGGCGGGTACACGGCGATCCGCATTGCGGCTGAGGCGTCTTCCGAAAGCCTCCGCCGTCGTGCTACACAGGCGCCCATGAGTAGGCGCCTGGTCCTCATCCTCGATTTTGGCTCCCAGTACACGCAGCTCATCGCGCGCAGCATCCGCGAGAGCCACGTCTACTGCGAGATCCACCCCTGCACTCTGACCCTCGACGAGGTGCGCGCTAAGGAGCCCCAGGCGATCGTCCTGTCCGGCGGGCCCGCGAGCGTCTTTGGCGAGGGCAGCCCGAGCATCGACCCCGGGGTCTTCGACCTAGGGGTGCCGGTCCTCGGCATTTGCTACGGCATGCAGCTCACCTGTCATCTGCTCGGCGGCAAAGTCGAGAAGGCCGACGAGCGGGAGTACGGGGCCGCCAAGATCGAAGTCACCGAGGCCGAGGGCATCCTCCATGCGTTCGGTGCGGACGATTCGGTGGACGTTTGGATGAGCCACGGGGACCGCGTCGAAGCCCTCCCGCCGGGCTTCGTAGCCCTGGCCACGACCGAGAGCACGCCCTTCGCCGCCATCGCGAACCACGAGCGGCGCATCTACGGTGTGCAGTTCCATCCGGAGGTGGTGCACACCCCCCGGGGGGCCGAGCTCCTCGACGCTTTCCTCTTTCACGTCACCGGCTGCGAGGCCGACTGGACACCGGGGCACTTCGTCGACGAGACGGTCGCTGCGATTCGGGAGCAGGTTGGTGATGCGAAGGTGATCTGTGGCCTCTCCGGCGGCGTCGATTCGTCGGTCGCCGCGATGCTCGTTTCCAAGGCCATCGGCGACCAGCTCACCTGCATCTTCGTCGACAACGGCCTGCTCCGGAAGAACGAGGCGGACGAGGTGGTCCGCATGTTCGGTGACCACTTTCATCTGAACCTAGTTCACGTCGAAGCCAGGGACGAGTTCCTCGACGAGCTCGCCGGCATCACCGACCCCGAGGAGAAGCGGAAGATCATCGGCCGGGTCTTCATCGAGGTCTTCGACCGCGAGGCCAAAAAGCTCGGCGGCGCGGACTTCCTCGTCCAAGGCACGCTCTACCCCGACGTCATCGAGAGCGTGTCGTTCAAGGGGCCGAGCGCCGTCATCAAGAGCCACCACAACGTCGGGGGCCTGCCCGAAAAGATGAACCTCCGCCTCATCGAGCCCCTCCGTGAACTCTTTAAGGATGAGGTTCGGCAGGTTGGCGGCGAGATGGGCATGCCGAGGCACGTGCTCTTCCGCCATCCGTTCCCCGGCCCCGGCCTCGCCATCCGGTGTCTCGGGGACATCACCGAGGAGAAGCTGAGCATCCTTCGGGAGGCCGACGCCATCTTCATCGAAGAGCTGCGCTCCTCGGACCAATACGACCAGGTCTGGCAGGCCTTCGCAGTAATCCTGCCGGTCAAGACCGTCGGAGTGATGGGGGACGAGCGCACCTACGACCGCGTCATCGCCATCCGCGCCGTTGGCTCCCGGGACGGGATGACCGCAGATTGGTCCCGGCTCCCCTACGAGGTCCTCGGGCGAGTATCGACGCGCATCATCAACGAGGTGCGTGGCATCAACCGGGTCGTTTACGACATCTCCAGCAAGCCCCCGGCGACGATCGAGTGGGAGTGAGGGCTGCACCGTTCGCGGGGCTCTTGGGCTTACTGCTCTTCTCGGCAGTGCCCGTCGCGGGGGAGGCGCAGGTCGCCGTCTTCGACGTGCCCTTCCGGGACCGCGCGCCCCGGGTCGTCGAAGACGCCGTGCGCACTGTCGCCGTCGGCGAGTCGGACCCGCGCATCACGCGCCTCTCGGCCCGCCGCCTCTCGGCGCGACGCCGTGGCGAGGCGAGGGCCCGGGCGGCAATTCATCGCTGGGCCGACGAAGTGCTCGCCGAGGCCCGGGCCTCGGCGATGACCGCAGCGGCGATCCATCGAGTTATCGATGAGGGCGCCGTCTTGGTCGGACGAAGGCCCCTGGTGGCCGGGGAGATGGTGGTTGTCGTCGAGGTGCCCTTCGCGCGCTTTCGGGATGCGCCGCCGGTGCCGGGGGCTCCGTGGGCCCGATGAGCAGCCGGGGACATGGCGCCGGCAGGCCGGGTAGGGCCGCTCTCGCCGCTTTCGGGGCCCTCGCGATCTGGGCGCTGTTGGTGACGGCGGCCTGCGGCGGCCCCCAGGTGGCTGGCGATCGCGCTGAGCTTCGCATGGTGATCGAACCCGAGTCCGCGTCGGTCTACATCGATGACCGCTTCATCGCGTCGGGGCGAAAGCTGGCTGCGCGGCCGGTTCGGCTTCCGGTTGGTGAGCACCTCATCACGGTTTCGGCACCCGGGTACTTCCCCCACGACGTCAGGGTCG
>Ga0164313_10002814_pt1 | contig 15491 bp, 7 predicted proteins | sample GuaBasSedimGuay4_FD_113735 | JGI IMG/M metagenome (GOLD analysis project Ga0164313, IMG submission 113735) | Subseafloor sediment microbial communities from Guaymas Basin, Gulf of California, Mexico - Guay4, Core 4569-4, 0-3 cm | ecosystem: Environmental > Aquatic > Marine > Hydrothermal vents >... | reverse complement strand
ATCTGCTTTGTTACACAAAATTTTAAATTCCTCATTTACAACAGTAAACTGCGGATTAAAAATTTTGAAAGCCTCGCAGATTCATAAAATATCTAATTTTTAGAGGTTACCTTTATAAAAACTTAACCAATGCCCCCCATTTTTTATCTACTTTAAAATTTAGTTTAAGATAAAAGCTCCCATGCAGGTAGTGTGCTTTAATGACTTTTGTTCCTATCCCGGCCATTCTGGTACTAAAGTCTTCGATCATGGCACTCCCAATACCTCTTCCCTTAAGCGATGTGGTTACAGCAGCACCATCAAGAAGTACAATGTCATTTTCCAGAGGAATATAACAAAGTCCACCTATTACATGATCATGTTTGTCAAGAACCAGTATGTGATTGTCCATTTCAGAGATGGATTTAGGATAATTCTCTTCAAAAAACAAGCGGTACAGTTGACCTATCTCAGAAGGGTCAATGGGCTCCCTTACGGTATATTTTAATCCGTTTTTGTCTGTTAATTCCGTAGTTACCACAATATGCTCATTTTTGTCATCTCCAATTTTAAGGAGGTCAATTTTTTGATGACTTTGCATTCTGGAAAAAACCATTCTACTGAAAACCTGGCTGTCTTCCTCACAGTTAAGAGTGGATTGTAGATTGGAAAGTTCAGTATGCTGAAAGGCTGGAATACTTACGTCCTCATTTATTCTTATCAATAGATTTTTAAATTCATCTTTTACAGCTTCATCATGCTTGTTAAAATATGTTTTAAAATAAAAATTGTATCTTACAATTTCAGGGAACTTGTATAATCTGAATAAACTCGAAAGTTCAAAGATCATTTGCTCTTTTGCTAATGCTGTTGCCCCCGGGTTTAGGTTTTCCCATTCTTTATACTGATCAATTGCGTTAAAAAGAGCAATGGGTAAATAATAGTACTTCTCTCTTCTTTTAATATATTTTTTCAGTTCATCAAGAAGGTTCAGATCATCATAAATAATCAAGGGTTTCCCATCAAGTTCTTTTTTCAAATCGTTTAAAAAATCTTTTGATTTTTCATTCCCTAATACTTCCACACAGGCATCAAAAATCCAGTATAAATCTAACTGTTTATTGCACCAGGGATAATGGGATGTAGTTTTATTATAAAAATTCCAGACAAGTGGTTGTATCAGAGATAGGGTGGACTCATACTTAGTAATCCCTGTTAGTGACTGAATGGTAGCGGTTTCCAAATAGTCTAATTCTGGAACGACCACATTTTCCGGAGTTATTAAGCCTGGAAGCATCTGATAATTACTTTGCTCCCAAATTTTGAAAAATACCCTTAATGCCTTGATCATTAGTTTTTTCCAGGCATTTGGCTTATGAAGGTGCCCAAGGGAGTAATGGAGCCCCGCGTATTCCCGTATCTTGTCCCAACAACTAAGCTCACTCATATGTCTTGCTGTAATTGCCCCCATCCTTGGTTGTGAGCATCCAAGGGAAGGTAAACTGAGACTCCCATAAGAGTGGCCGGATATGGCTGCCCAAAGATATATCATTTCCATTCCGGCAGGTTCATGAAGCTTGTCATTTAACATCAGGTTAAGATCATAGTGTTTTCCTCCAATGGTATTGATGCTCACTCTGTATCTTCTGTAATAATAATTAGAAGGAAGTTTAGTTATCCATATCTCATTTTCAAGAATATCAATAAGTTTGAAACTGTTTTCGCCATAAGCTAATTTTACGGATTGCTGAAGGAAGTAAGTGCCAATAAAAATATCTTTTATCTTTTCTTTCTCCTCTTCAATAATTCCCGGATCAAACCATAGCTTTTCGTTCCATTCTTCTTCTTCCAGGATGTTAAAATCTTTACATGTTTGCTTTTCAAAATATTGGTTAAGTTGAATGAAATATTTTTTTGCAACATGGGCAAGAACAGGATCCTTTTTATGCAGGATCCAGCTTGCCAGCTCAGAACGTATAGGGATGTAATAATCCAGGTTTTCCATTGCAAAATGGAAAAGTAATCTGAGCAGGTGTTTGAACTGTTTTTGTGTTCCGGTATCTGCAGGCCAGCTTAGCTGTTTCCGATAGGTGAACAGACGTTGACGTAAAGATTCAAGCTTATGTTTTCCGATTTCCTTTCCTGCTATTTCTCTAATAGATTTTTCTGTTAAGAAAGATTGTCCCGATTGAATAAATGTAGGGAACATCTTGCTGTAATCATGATGCGGATCTTCCAGCAGAAGTGTCTGATATGCCTGTGTCCTGACCTCCTCATCTTTATGACAGGATAAAGCCTCAAGCCGTCGTCTTATAATGACGGCAATTTTCTCATCATAGTCGCCAAAAATATCTCCTATTTGTCTGGTACAGGAAAGAGCTGTGGAAGGCTCTGAGAATAAGGAACAACATATTAAGTTATTGATAAGGTTAATTTTCTGGTCTTTTACAAAACTTAAGTTTGGGAATATATTGTGGGGATAGGATCGAACAGGTTTTTCTGGTAAAAATACCTGAGCGGAAACTTTGCCAAGTGGAATATCCCATCCTTCTTTGCATGGGCTAAACCTGATAAGGCATGGATTACCAATCCATAACCTTGGTTGCCTTGCAAATAAACCAAGTTCGATGGTATCGTCGTTTATTTTATATAAAAGGTCACCAATAAGGTATAGGTTTTCCTTTTTCTCTTTTCGTATTGGAAGGATTAACCCTGAAGTTTTATTTTCCAGTCCTTTATGGCTAAGGACAATATCCGTTTCTAAAATTCCCAGGTCCCGGTAGAACCATCTGTGTATTTTTACTTTTAAAGAATTGTTTTTAAGTAATATATAATTGCTTTGATAAAGTAATTTAATTTCCTTTTCAAAATTAGTACTAATGGATTTTCTGTTTAAGGAGCCCTTTGCTGTAAGTTCACCTTTCGAAAGATCAAAATCCCTGTCTAGAAGCAAAAAGTTAATCACCCTTTCATATGGTGCAAGATTTTTATTGGCAGCAGTTACTATCTGGTGAAAATATTCCAGTTTATTTTCTGATTCTCCGGATGCTTTAAGAACCGGATCTTCCATGTCAGGAACAATTAAAAGTGTATTATAAGGCTTTGCATCACCAACAAGGAAGGTACGTTTAATGCCCGGGACCCCGGTAAACTTTTGTTCTACGGTACGGGGTGCAATAGTTTGGCCTTTATTATTTTTATAGATATCCTTTACGCGGTCAACTATTGAGTAATGACCATTTTTTGAAACTTTGAATATATCACCTGTAGATAAATAATTTTTCTTTTTTTCTTTACCGGGAAAAGGTATCTGGTCTCCAGGACCTGTATCTTCAAGGTAGCGGGCTACATAGTGGCCGGAAATTTCAAGTTCCCCATTCTCTTTAAAATGGGTGTCAACTCCGGGTAAAGGAATGCCTGTTGAGTCATTAAAATACTCACCGGGTGGTGTCATGGTAATTCCACCAGCAGCCTCAGTCATTCCGAAACCACTGCAAAGACTAATCCCGTGATCCTGAAAAAACCGGAATGTTTTTGGTTCCAGGTAACCTGCTGCTGACAGTCCCCATTTTAAACGTTTACCAACAATCTTTCTTAGTATCTTTTTTCGTTCCTCCAACTCCTGGATTGTACCTATTTTGGCATCGGCTTCCTCTTTTAACTGTGCCCATCTTAAAGGAATACTAATAAAAATACTGGGATTTATTTTTGGAAATATAGAAAGGAGTGCTTCCTTTGAGGGGTTTCCCACAAATACATATTTCCCTCTCCAGTATATGGTGCCAAGCATTTCCAGGTATCTTCCAAATGTATGATAAAGGGGCAAATAGCAGAGCATAGTTTCTCTGCTTCCAATTGTAGGGAGTGCAGCCCCCCGTGCAAATCTTTTCGATACCAGATTGTATATTGAAAAAGAAACACCTTTGGGGAGGCCGGTACTTCCAGAGGTATACATTGTGGTGGCAACACTTGAGATATCTTTTTTCTTTCTTTTACCTAGTATTGCAATAATTTCCGTATCACTGAAACTTTTGCTTTTTTCCCCCAGAAAATTATCTTCGGGATCCTTAATAATAATATTGGAGTCGGTGACAAAAATGGAAAATTTCAACTTATATTCTTTTCTTATCTCCTCTAGGATAGTAAATCGCTGAACTGTATCAGTAACAACTATATTTGTGTTAACCTGCTTGAAAATAGTACTTAGGATATCCTTATTAAAAAAATTTGCATTCAGGGGAGTGTCAAATATATCATAAAACAGGCAGGCCAGGTCACAGCTTGCTGATTCAATACTGTTATCGCAATAAATGGCTACACGTGGTTCGTTTGGTTCCTTATGGTAGAAAACCGTTGCAATTTCTTTCACATGCCGCTGAACCTGTATATAACTTAACTGGCTCATTCCTAAACCTGACATGTCCTGAAATAAAATGTCATACTGTTTTTCTCTTACTCTTTGGTCAAAAAGATCTTTTAGGGAGTATTGTGAAACCTGAATGATCTTAAAAACGACTTCTGCCCACCTGTTTAAGAGCTCAGTATTGGCTAATTTGGTAAGATATGCAGGTTTGCTTGTGTAGTCCAGGAAAGAATGCCAGATTTTATTATCTTTTTGGGTACTGGTTTTTTTCTGAATAGCTAACTCAGCTTGCTCTAACAATGTAATCGCTTTTTTTTCATTCAGCTTTACCTTATCACTTTCAATCCAGTTTGTTAGAGTTATATTTAATTTTTCTAAATCCTTTGTCATGCTGTATGTTTTTTTTCAAATTTGCTTATCAAAAGTATAAAAAAATAGAAGAGGATGATTAAAACTAGATTTTTACCTGAAAAGTAGTTTGTGATGAATAATAAAAAAACCTACTCAATACAAATATACAATATCTATGAATTTTTGTATAGGGTTTTTAAATTAATTATGAACTGATTATTTTTGTATTTTAATTGGAGATCTGCATACAAGTTTTATATCTATTGTTTTAGATTAATTTTAGCCTTTGGATACCGCAAGGTTTTTATATTGCATAGCTATTAAATTATTTCTGTATATTAGAAACTTATTGTATTTAATTAATTTCTTGATAAAATCTCATGGCATATAAAGGACTTCGCGAGTTTATAATTGATCTTGAAAGCAAGAATGAACTGAATCGGATTGAAGTAGAAGTAAATCCGGTTTTGGAAATTACTGAGATAACTGATAGGGTATCAAAATCCCCGGGTGGAGGAAAAGCGCTTCTTTTTGAAAATACTGGAAGTGATTTTCCTGTATTGATTAATGCCATGGGTTCATATGAAAGGATTTGTATGGCTTTGGGAGTCAATGATCTTGATGAGGTTGCATCTGATATAAAGCAACTAATGCTTAGTTTTTCCTCTCCAAAAGAAAGTTTGAGGGATAGGCTTAGTATGCTCCCTCTATTAAACCAGCTTGCCTCATGGATGCCAAAAGTTAAGAAAGGAAGGGGAAAGTGCCAGGAAGTTGTGTTACCAAAACCAGACCTTTCGGTTTTTCCTATTTTACATTGCTGGCCACGTGATGGAGGAAGGTTTATAACACTGCCGCTTGTGCACACTAAAGATCCGGTTACAGGAATTAGAAATATAGGCATGTACCGAATGCAAATATTTGATGAAAGGACAACAGGTATGCACTGGCATAAACATAAGGTAGGTGCCCGGCATTACCGGGAGTATAGGAAAGCAGGAAGAAAAATGCCTGTTGCCGTTGCACTGGGTGGAGACCCGGTTTATACTTATACAGCTACTGCCCCATTGCCTGATAATATGGACGAATATATGCTGGCCGGATTTCTCAGGAAAAGAAAAGTTGAGTTAGTGAAATGCCTGACCCAGGACCTTGAAGTGCCTTCGGATGCAGATATTGTTATTGAAGGCTATGTTGACCCGGGGGAAGAACTGGTATCGGAAGGGCCTTTTGGGGATCATACCGGATATTATTCACTGGCCGATCTTTACCCGGTATTTCATGTTACCTGTATAAGTCATAGGAAAGATGCAGTTTATCCTGCTACCATTGTTGGAATTCCTCCTCAGGAGGATGCTTACATGGCTAAAGCTACTGAGCGTATATTTATCACTCCCTTACAGCTTTCTGTTATACCTGAACTGCTTGATATGGAACTCCCTTATGCGGGTGTGGCACATAATTTAACAATTGTTAAAATTAATAAAGATTATGATGGACAGGCCCTAAAAGTGATGAATGCCCTTTGGGGTGCCGGTCAGATGATGTTGAATAAAGTGCTTGTGGTGGTTGATAATGGAGTGGAACTCAGGGATTATTTATCTCTTGTAAAACATGTACTTAAAAGCTTTTCGCCTGGATATGATACTTATTTTAGTAAAGGTCCGCTTGATGTACTGGATCATGCTGCTGCAAACCTGGGTTATGGTGGGAAGATGGGAATTGATGCAACTTTAAAAACGGGGGCAGAGGAGAAACCGGTTAAGCTTAAGCCTAATGATGACGAGGAGGGGCTTGTAGTCAAACTTAAAGAATATTCGGGAATACAGGAGGTAAATACTACTCTTTTGAAGGAAGGCTTGCTTATTATTTCTTTAAACAAGAAAGATAAGGCATATTTGCATATTCTTTCAGGAGGCATTTTCAAAAATGATGAACTTGACTGGGTAAAAGTATTGTTTTTTGTTGATGAAGAAGTAGATGTTAATGATCTTGCTATGGTAACCTGGGTAAGTGCTAATAATATTGATCCTTTGAGGGATTGTATAATTATAGAAGGAAGTCCTGAAAAACCGGGACATCTTGTGATTGACGGGACAAGAAAGCGAAAAGGTAAAGATGGCTTTACCCGTGATTGGCCGAATGTTATTATTTCCAGGGATAACACAATAACAAGAATAGATGAATTATGGCCTTCTTTGGATTTGGGAGCGTTTATTCCTTCCCCATCTTTGAAGTATAAAAACCTGGTAAAGCATGGTGGTGCAGAAGTAAATGATAAGTCTTAATTGATTGAAATTATTTTTTAAATGAGAAGTGTTTTCCTTAAGTATTTAATACTGATATTTCTGCTGCCAGCTGAGAGTTGGCTGGTTTGGGGTAGTGATATCAAAAGGGAAATATTTGTATATACTCCACTCGAAGGCTTATCACAATCGGTGGTAACCTCATTAGCAAAGGACAAGGAAGGATTTATCTGGATAGGCACAGAGGATGGTTTAAACCAGTTTGATGGAATTGAATTTAAAATATTCAGGTTCGATCCGAATGATTCTTTATCACTTCCTGATAATTTTATTAGTGTACTGAAAACTGATAATGCTGGTAATTTGTGGATTGGGACAGCCAATGGCCTGAGTTTTTATAACAGGGAAACAAAAGTATTTAGAAATTATTTATTGGATAACCCTGTATCAGGAATTACTCCAATGACTTTTATTCATGATATCTTACCGGATAGGGATAATAAGGTATGGGTTGCTTTAAGAGATAAATTGCTATTATTGGATTCGCAAACCGGAAAAACCGTTCAGGTGCTTTCAAAACCAGGACTTTTTAGAAACAGCAGTTTCAGAAAAACAGGAGGGCATTTATTTAAATTAAAAGATAAGATTTGGGTTTTTTCTAATAATAAGTTCCAGAAAGTTCATTCCCTGCAAAGTGATTCCTTAGGGTTTCGTATTAGTGATTTTATGCTGCCTTTTAGGCCTGACAAGCTAATAAAATTGGCTCTAATTGATAAAGAAGGCCAGTTATGGTGTGTGTCGGAGCAAACTGCTTATCAGGTGTCTCTTAATGGAAGTTTTGCATTTACTTCTTATAAGATAAGTAGTTCTGGAAAACTGGCTTCTGAGGGTGTAAAGCAGATATTTCAGGATGATAGTGGTAAAATATGGCTTACTACTGAATACAATATGTTTGTGAACGAGGGAAGTGGTTTTGTCCCTTCATCAGTAGGTCGTGCCTATTTTGATAAGGTTGGAAGGATGCCGATTACAGCAATTATTGAAGATAATTCCAGGATTTTATGGTTGGGTTCACGACATGGATTGATAAAAATGGACATGAAACCCGGGAATTTCAAAGTTTACGGAAAGAACGGCTCCCATCCTGGTGATATAGAAATAAAAAGTGTTACCTCCTTTTTTGAAGACAAGAAGGACCAATTATGGGTAGGAACGCTGGGTAATGGGCTTTTTATGTTTTCTCCTGATCGAAAAAAGATAACTTCTCTAAACAGTCATTGCAAGAAAATAAAACACAGGATATGCAATGATCAAATTTTATGTTTATACGAAGATAGAAATGAAGAATTATGGATTGGGACCCGGTCGGGAATCATGGTTTATAATCCTTTATTAGGTTCCTGTTACAAGTTAAAAGACATAAAGGGTTTATCACTAATTGATAAAAGTTCAGTTTACAGGCTTAAAGAAGATAATAAAGGGAATATGCTGGTTGGAACAGAGAGTGGATTGATAGTTTTTGACCGGAATAAAAATGAGTTTGAAAGTATATGGGAGTGGAGTGATGAATTGGGCCGTTTAGCAGAAGGCAGGGTCTATTCAATATATGTAGATAAGAAAAATAGATATTGGATTGGTACCCAAAATGGGTTAACCCTGATCAATCCTGTTAAAAGGAATCATCTGGAAATAAATCAGTTGACCAACGGAAGCCCTTTTAGCCGATCGGTTTTGTCCGTATTTGTTGATAAAGAAAAGAGGATGTGGGTGGGTACCAGGGATGGTTTGGCATATTTGGATACAGTATCGATGCGATTAGAACTACTTTCCTCTGTCCAGGATTTTCCAAAGGTCAGTATTTATGGTATAACTGAAGATTCTTCCGGAAATTTATGGGCCAGTTCTAGCGCAGGGCTCATTTATTATTCCCCACATGATTTAAGATATAGGTTTTATAATAAATTTGATGGTTTAAAGGATAATGAATTTACTTCAGGAGCATGGTTGCAATCTAAAACAGGAGAAGTGTTCTTGGGAGGTTATGACGGGTTTAGTTCATTTGTGCCCGATTCTTTTAAAATTAACCCCAATAAACCCAATGTTGCTATAACTGACTTTAGGTATCTTGCACCTACAGGATGGAGAGATGTTTCTATTACTGAAAAAGAAATCAGGCTTAAAACAGGTAGGTCAAATTCTATTTTTATTAAGTACTCTATATTAGAATTTACAAATCCGATGAATAATGAGTCAGAGTATATGCTTGAGGGTTATGATAAGGAGTGGAAAAAAGGAGCTAATCCCGGAAATGTTATTTATTCAAATCTGAAAAGAGGAACCTATGTATTTAAAGTGAGAGGTGCCAACAGTGATGGTATTTGGGCTGATGAGGAGGGTATGCAGGTAATCCGGGTGACAACCCCATTTCAAAGTACTAAATTGGCTTATTTTCTTTACATCGTATTACTTGCAGCTACCATTATCCAGATTATTCGATATTGGACACAGAACCTGAGAAAGGCAAATCAGGTACTAAAGGAAAAAGAAATTGCTGCAATGGAAATTGCCCGGCAGCGTGAGGAACTTGCTGTTAAAAATAAAAATATTACAGATAGTATCCGGTATGCGCAGAAAATTCAGGAAGCGATGCTTCCTTCAGCCTATATTTTTAAGCGTTTATTCCCAGAATCATTTGTTATTTTCAGACCTAAGGATTTTATTAGCGGGGATTTTTACTGGATAACGGAAAAGGATGATAAACAATTTGTTGTATCTGCTGATTGTACCGGGCATGGGGTGCCAGGGGCACTAATGTCTATGATTGGATTTGAAATTCTTGATAAAATTATCAATGACCAGAAAGTATATGAGCCAGCTGAAATATTGAATATCTTAAGTAAAGGAATTGAGGCTACATTTAGCAGGAATGAAGATGATCTTTCTGTAAAAGATGGTATGGACATTGCCTTATGTATGGTTGATAAGAAAAAGAAGAGGTTAGAATTTGCGGGTGCTTTTAATTCTTTGTACCTCATTAGAGATAACCGGTTAACTGAAATTAAAGGTGATCGTTTTTCCATTGGTTTGACTGCAAATGAATTTGGAAAGCCTTTTACAAACCATTTTCTTGAGCTGGAAAATGAAGACAGGATCTATATCTTTACAGATGGTTATGTAGATCAGTTTGGGGGGCCAAAAGGAAAGAAATTTATGTACAGGAGGTTTAGGCATATGTTGTTGGCAGTTCATAAAATACCAATGCAGGAACAAAAAAAGTTTCTGGAGGATTCGCTGGAGTCATGGATGTATGATGTAGAGCAGGTTGATGATATTCAGGTAGTAGGTATTCAGCCTTTAAAATAATTTGATTTGTTGTTTTGCCCTTCCTGTTTTCAATCCTTTTTACTTTCGGCTTATATAGTATAAGTTACCTGTTAATAAGGTTTTGCATTTTTTCTATCAACTCCTCAATTTGGAAAGGCTTGCTGATATAATCATCCATGCCGGCAGATAAACAGGTTTCGCGGTCGCCTAACATTGCATTTGCAGTAACGGCAATTATAGGAACATGCGAATTTGTACTTTCTTCAATTTCCCTGATTTTTCGTGTTGCAGTAATGCCATCCATTTCCTGCATCTGAATATCCATAAGTATCAGGTCATAATTTGATGTTCCAAACATATCCAGGGCAATTTTACCGTGTAGGGCAACATCTATATTTTTAATATAATCTTTTAAACTAATAAGCAGTATTTTTTGGTTTAATTCATTGTCTTCAACCAGTAATACATTCGCATCATTAAGCTTTAGTTTTGGTTTTGAGCTTAATTCGTGATAATCAGGAATTTTAGCAGATCCAAATTTGCTATGAACCGACTCTTTGGGAATTGAAAACGGGAGGGTGAAAGTCAGGCTGGTAAGCTGATCTTCTGTTTCAATTTCAAGATTGCCATTTAAAGACTGGATTATGTGTTTACCCATCCTGATATTTAATAATTGCATGTCTTCGTGTAATTCTTCTGTTGATGCCCCTTGTTCGTCTGTATCCATAAGATTAATTATTCCCTTTTTTGACGGAAATACTTTAAAATTACTCTTTAATTTAAACAGGTAATATGCTTTGTTATTACTGGTTTCTTTATAATTAATGGTAAAACCTATTTTTAATTCGTCTGGCCGATTTTTACTTTTAAGAAAACTTTCTATAAACAATAATAATATTTGTTTAATGGTCACCGGGTCACCAATGATTTCATCTGGTCCATTTTTATTATCAAATAAAAAAGTGATTTCTCCAATTTCCTTCTTAATATAAAACTCAATGGTCCCTTCCATTGCTTTCTTTATATTAAAAGTAACATTCTCAAAACGGCGGGATATCCTGTCTGGGCTGGATGCTTCTGAAATTGCCTGTACGCTGTTGACCAGGTTATTAGTTGAAGCCTTGAGTGTCTCAATTATACCTTTTTGTTTATCATTCAGGTTTGATTGTTCAAGCAAGTTGTTTAAAACAACCATATCGTTTAAGGGGGTCCTCATTTCATGTGAGATTCTGGAAATAAAATCTTTTCTTTCTTTTTTTGACTTTCGGGCATACTTTTTTGCCTTGACAAGGTCTTTTTCTATGCGATTATACATAAGTCCAAAACTTAAAGTTCCCAATAATAATACCAGATAATACATGGTGAAAACGATGATGGATTTAATAGTTATATAAATCTCATCATATATTAAGTAATGAATAAAAAAACTAAAAATTAATAGAGCAAGTACTAAACTGCTGATCAGGCTCCCTTTGCGTGGCCCGATTAAAAAAATGCTTAGTGGAGGAAAAAGGCTGAACCATATAATATCAGTAGGAAATCTGAAATTGTATAGGAAAGAGATAATAGCTATAATTGTGTAAAATGACAGGATACATACAATAGAATACGGAAAATATGACCTGGTAGATTTATAAATAAATAAGTTGGCAATAGAAATAATCACTAATAAAATACTAAGGACCCCATGAATTAGCTGGTGGTTTGTAAAGCCAATTATTGCAGTTGATAATGACCCTAAAATTGTGAGCAGCAGAAGGCCCTGGTTAATGACTATCTTATCAGCAGGCTTGTCATGTTCAAAATCAAGCAAGTTAAAGGACAGGATTTTTATAATTTTTTCTGATGAGAACATTATACTATTTAAAAGCTTTTTAATTTTTAAAAAAGAAAATTAATTCATAAAAATAATAAAGTTATACGAATCATTTACTATTTTATCTATTTCTTTTAAAAAGGGCATGTTTTTTGAAGTGTTTAAAGGGATATTTAAGCGTAAATATTTTTACTGAATTGTTTATTGTTTTCTGGTGGTATTTTTTTGTGCAAAAAGCCCTATATTGCAGAATATTAGCTCAAATTAGCTTTTATTCTGTTTATTTAGTTTTCTCTGCAATAGGTTGATTAGTATATGGAAATAATTTAAAAATATATATAGGAAAGTGTGGGGCAGGTGGTAATAGGAACTAATTGCCCGTTTTCTTAAATTTGAATTGATTTTTTGATTTTATGAAATTTGATTGTGATGAATAGAATAATTATTTATGTTTTACTGCTAGTTTTTATCTCCTCTAATATTTCTGTTTACGGGCAAGATGAAAGAGTACCTGTGAAATATACCCACGAATTCCGTTTTAATGATGGAGTTTTTATGAATTTTGAACAGGTTAAAAACAATGCACCTCTACCTAAGTATAAAATACTTACAGATGCCGATTATCATGATCCGGAGTTTTTTAACAAAGTTTTAAAGCATGATGTGATTTATTATTTTAATGATCAGGCTGTGAAACAGGAGTTTTCTCTTGATGATATTTGGGGTTATTCCAATAATGGTATTTTGTACATTAGTCTGGGAAGTGAATTTAGCAGGATCTCAATTTTGGGAGGTATTTGCCATTTTGTTGGTGTTGAAACTAGTTCAGGTACCAGATATTATGATCCTTATAATAATCCTTATAACCGATATAATCCATATAACTACGGTGGCTATGGTGGCTATGGTGGTTATGGAGGTTATAACAACTTTTATTATCCACAACAGTCTCAGGCTTATACCAAAACTGAGATGAAGCAATTCATCCTTGACTTTGAAACAGGAAAAGTAATGGATTATTCAACGCAAAATATTGAAATTGCCCTAATGAGGGATCCGGAACTATATGATGAATATATATCACTTAAATCAAAGGAGAAAAAGAAACTTAAATTTCTTTATATACGGAAATTCAATGACCGCAATCCTTTATATTTCCCAAAGTAGCTAAGGATTTCCTATCACAGGTTTTTGTTTTGTGTGTTCTCATATAAATACCTTAGTTTTATTATTCTTTCGTTATCTTTAATATGATTTTTGAAAGGAATTCTTATAACTTTTCTATCTTTATAAAAGCTTATTCAATTGTAAACACTAATATGAAAGCTATTATTGGTATTTTGCAATTATTTAATATTCAGATCTTTAATAAAAATTCTTACGCATGAAAAAGTTTCTTATCATTTTTTTACTTTTTAGTAATTCAGTTTATTTTGCTATAGCACAAACAAAATTGCCTGGCCAGGAAGAATTAAATTCTTTTTTTGAGTCAAAAACCCTCGTTGTGAAAGAGGGCGGTTTTGCTTCTTTTTATGATGCTTATATTAAGGAGGCAGTTGAGAAGGAATGGAATATAACACCTTTTGAAATGGTTAAAGTGGATGAATTTAATGAGAAAATGACAGATAGTACCTACTCTTTTCTGGTACTGACCAATACACATTTCGAAAAGGACGAAGCGGATGCTGATTATAATTTTATTAATCTTCTACTGGGGAAAAAGGGAGTGAAAAATATCACTGAAATGCCTGAAATGGTATCACTACCATTGTCATATTCCGATAATGAGGATGATGACTATTCTTATAAATTAAGTGTTATGATTGAGTTTATTCAAAAAAGGGCAGAACTTATGAAGGGAAGGCCAGACTACCTGTCTATGAGATATTTGAAATATTATAATAAGAATACGCCTGAAATAAAGGGAAAGACTTTATTGGTGCTTGAGAAAAATCTGGCATCCGAAATTGGTACAATAGAAAAAATCATGAAGTACTACGCCTATGATATTAAGATTGTTACGGAAGATGATTTGGAGGATGCTATTGCAGAAAAGAAGGACTATTTATTCCTGCACTGTGTTATGCCGGAAGAAAAGGGGAAACATGGATGGACATTTAAATTGGTTTTTGGTATTGCTGATGGCAGGTTGTATTATTATAATAAACATACTATCTCGTCTAAAAAGCCGGCCGGTCTTTTGAAAAGCGACTTAAAAAAGATGAGTAGTAAGAATAAATTCTTTTAAGATCATAACATTTAAAGTTTAATTCTATGGAGACCCTTTCCAACTATAATGAAAAACCAGGATTGGATTCCAGCCAGGAAAAGACCTGGGCTATGCTATGTCATATCGCAAGTTTTGCATATTTTATTCCTTTAGGGCATATTTTAGGCCCTCTCATTATCTGGCTTTTAAAAAAGGACGAATCGGAGTTGGTCGATGACCAGGGAAAAGAATCCTTGAATTTTCAGCTTTCCATGACCATTTATTTGTTGCTGGCATTGCCCTTAGTTTTTTTAATTATTGGGATTCCCCTTCTTATTGTCCTAGGAGTATTAGATTTGATTTTGGTAATTCTTGCCGCGGTTTCTGCCGCGCAGGGACAGCCCTTCAGATATCCCTTATCTATTAAATTTATTAGATGAACTTTTTAAAGCTTACCTGTCAGGCTTTTGTAGAAACCTTACTAAACTTTCCTATATTTGCAGCTAATTGAATTAAACCGATTATAAATGGCTGTACAAAAACCCTCTATTCCCAAAGGTACAAGGGATTTCGGACCAAATGAGATGGTTAGGAGAAACTATATTTTTAATACTGTTCAAAAAGTATTTGAGAAATATGGTTATTTACCTATAGAGACACCTGCGATGGAGAATCTTTCTACCCTTTTGGGAAAATATGGGGAAGAGGGCGATAAATTATTATTTCGCATACTGAATTCTGGAAATTTTATTTCAAAAGTACCTGATCAGGACAGAAATCTTCAGGATGCTTCATCCCTGGTTAACCTCATTTCAGAAAAAGGTCTTAAATATGATCTGACAGTGCCTTTTGCCAGATATGTAGTGCAGCACAGAAGTGAGATAACTTTTCCTTTTAAACGATATCAGATCCAGCCGGTTTGGCGTGCCGACCGCCCTCAGAAAGGTAGATACAGAGAGTTTTTTCAATGTGATGTGGATGTTATTGGAAGCAAGTCCCTTTTATCAGAGCTTGAGCTCATTCAGATCACAGATGAGGTCTTTTCCATTTTTGGGATAAATGTTAAGATCAAGATAAATAATAGAAAAGTGCTGGCCGGTGTGGCTGAGATGATGGGACAGGCTGATCATATGATGAAAATTACCATTGCCATAGATAAGATTGATAAGATTGGTATTGAGAAAGTGAATGAAGAATTAATTAATT
>Ga0164313_10002813_pt1 | contig 15494 bp, 26 predicted proteins | sample GuaBasSedimGuay4_FD_113735 | JGI IMG/M metagenome (GOLD analysis project Ga0164313, IMG submission 113735) | Subseafloor sediment microbial communities from Guaymas Basin, Gulf of California, Mexico - Guay4, Core 4569-4, 0-3 cm | ecosystem: Environmental > Aquatic > Marine > Hydrothermal vents... | reverse complement strand
TAATTTACCATCACCGCATGTTGGTTCTAATACTTTTCCAGTTATATCTGGAATCATATCTATAAGCATTTTTGCAGCATCACCATTAGTAAAGTACGCATGATACTTCTTTTGCTTTTCTTCTTCAGTTAAATGTTTGTCCATTTTATTCATTTACCTATTTAATATACTATCGGTTCCCCATCTAGTATTTTGGTATCGTATATAGTGTCCGGAAAAACCTTAACTATACATTCATTATCTCGCCTATTTCAATATTTGAGGTCTTTTCTTGTACTTAATGTTATTTTTTTATCGCCATATTTTCATTTAATTTAAAATTGTCATACCAGAATTCCATAGGTCTTCTAGACAGATGTATATGTTTATGATTTTTTAAAATTTGATTATGATTCGAACTGATTTCTGCTGTAATTTGACCAATGATTGTTCGGTTTTCATTTTTAAGACTATTAGAAATTAAAATATTTTCAGCTTTAGAGATATATTGTTCTTCATAAGCAAAATATAGGAATTCAGACAGACGTCTCGGAGTAAATTTAATCCCAGGAAACAAGCCTAGTATTCTAAAAACCATTTCGTTCTGAGTTAATTTAAGTGAATTATTAAATTTAGATCCAATAACAGGCGTTTTGTCTACTGCTTCTTTTATTTCTTCTTCAGTTTTTAAATCACATCCGCGTATTGAGTAATTATTAAGCGTAACCATACTCATATTAATGGTATTTAATGTCTCCGGAATTTCTAATATAGTAATATCTTTATGTTCTTGTTTAATATTTTTTAAACGGTCAATACCGTGTAATTTTATTAATTTAGCTTCTAAATATTTAGCTTGATCTTTTGTTAGATTAATTTTTTCTTTAATACAAATCGATGTCTCATAACCTTCTTTAAATATAAATCCTTTACATTCTAAACTATGAACTTCTAACATTACTTCAGCATTATGATTTCTATCTGTTATTCTATTATTAATTCCTCGACCTACATAAAACACTTCTTTTGATATTGGATTTTGATAGGTGTAGACGTAATTATTATGTGTATCCATTTTTTATTTACCTATTTTTTTGTTTATTAACTATATCTATAAACTCTAGAACTTCATGTTTTAATTTAAAATATATTAATACTGTAACTATAATTAATAGAGCTTCAGTCACTATCTTAATCCATATATAAACGGCCAGAATATCATTATTAGTATTCTATCAAAAACATCAAAGTTATTGATATGTGTTGTAAAGCCTGTTTGATAAGACTTATGATTATGATAGCCACCGATATAAATTCCATAGCCTAAGTATACGCTTGTAACTATAGTGATTATATACCAATACCATGTTATATTTAAAATTATATCACTCATTACCATTACCTTTTCTCTTTAAATAGAATCTAATTTCTATTATTACTATAGTAATTGCAAATGATATCATAATTATATAATCACCTTTAAGATTTAATTGTAATAATAACCATACACTAATTGGTATTGATATTGCTGCAATAAAAATTGTCTTAAGATATTCTCTAGCAATATCCATTATCTTAATCTGAATTTGACTTCAATTCCCATTGCGGCATCACTTGCCAGTTCATCTGCAATCTCATTACCATAATCACCGTTATGAGCCTTCACATGAAATACTTCTACGGACTTATGTTTGTCAACCTCGGTAAATATGGTTTTCCATAATTCGGAATTTTTTACACCTTTGAACGCCTTTCTTTCCCATCCTTTACGCCATTCAGTAATGCCTTTTTGTACATAAGTCGAATCAGTATGTATTTTTATGATACGTTTCTTATCCGTTACTTTTTTTAATGCTTCTAATACTGCTGACATTTCAGCAATATTGTTAGTACTGTGGCCTATATTGCCACTCATTATATATTCTTTTTTATCAAACTGAATGAAGACTCCCCATCCAGCTATTCCTGGATTGCCTTTGGCAGCCCCATCTGTATATATTGTAATCATATTAAATCTCTTGAGTCTTTACTGAAGTTTATATTTGAAATTCTAGAGTGTGCTCTATTTATTTCCGATTCTAAAACTATCATTTTTTCTCTTAATTTTATGTTTTCTGCTTTTGTTTCTAATATGTCTTTACCATATTTTTCTAATAAATCTAATAAAGCGTTATTATGTCTTTCAGCTATATCTGATAATTCTTCTTTACTAAATACTTCGAATTCGCTCATTACTTCTCCTTATTAAGGTTTTCTTCTAATTCTAAAACTTTTAATTTTAAATCATGTATATCTTTGTCAAACTTCATAAATAATTCTATCATATCAATTGATATGAGTTCTTCTCTACTTAACAGTTCACCAATATCTTCTCTTGGATCTAATGACATTGAATTTCTCCTATTATTGTATTTAATGATACGAATAAATGAATCATCGTACCATTAAATATCTATATCAAAAAGTTATGTTTTACTTTCTGTTGTTGTTGAGGTTTCTGAATCAACTACAGGAATAGTATAACCACATGCATCACCACCGCTTTCAACTGAGAGTGTTTTATTAGATGTTGTTGATACTGTTACAGATGGATGTCCAAATACTTTATCAACTAAACGTAATACATCGGTATTTCGCTGTTCAGCGTTTTCTAATTTATTTTCAAGTATTGTCTTAGATAACTTTAGTTCGCGTTCAATAATTACAGATTCATCTAACTTAAGCTTTTTGTAATATTCTAATTCTTCTTTTAGTTTATCACGTTCTTTTATTAGATCTTTTTTATTACTTTCAACTATTAATATTTTTTCTTCTGCTGTTTTTAATTTTATTATAGTCCGTTCAGCTTCTTCAATAAACTTCTTATATTGAGATGCTACTGCAGCAGGCATATTTGCATCAATTGCTTTATTTATTTCTTCTGTTATTATTTCTGACATAATTGATTACTTCACTATTGTTAATTTAGGTTTAGTAGGTGGCATATTAGGTTTAAGTTTAGGAACATCGTCAGTTGTTATTTCAAATTGAATACCTTGACCGGTATCTCTATCGTGAATTGATCCTATAGCTTCTATCGGAATAAAATAATTGAAGGGAACTGAATTAACAGTCCCCTTAAAATTGATTCCGTCTATAGAGATAACTAAATCCACTACTGCATTTTTAGATATACTTAAAGCTAATACTGGTGATTCAGTATTGTTATCAGCTCCAAGGTCACCTTCAAATGCAAATGCTACTTTCGTATCTAATCCAATATGAGGAACGCCGTTTATATCATTGATATATTCGTACATTGCTCTTATTAGGTAGCTTTTTGGATTTAATTGTTTACTCACAAATCAGCCATCCGATCATCTAACGATTTAGATTTATTGCCTGATACAGATTTCATAGCAGCCAATACATCAGCATCAGAGTCATCTGATCCTAGGTTGCCAGCCATTACTTCAGCAGCTTCAGCTTCAGCTTCAGCTTTTGTTGTTGCTTCATCTAATGCACCAAGTGCTGCATCAAGACCTGACATTGAACTTGATAATCCATTTGCTCTCATTGAAAGATTCTTTTGTTCTTCAGCTTGAGCTTTCTGAATATCAGCTTGTTCCATCTTAGCCATACCTTGAGAAATCTTTTGACGAGCCCCTTTAAGATCTGCAGACGCATTTTTGAAATTACTTTCAATTATATCCAGATGTTTAGTCCAGAATTCAGCTTCTTGACCTTCTTTTTCAACTTTAGCTTTCGAAACATCAATAAGATCTAATAACTTCTCTAATGTTGGGATTTTAGTTTCATCACCATCATCAATGTCAGCTTTAACTTTTCTTGCTGCTGCTTTACGTTGCTCAAGTTCAGCTATTGCATCATCATGTTCTTGAACTTCCTTTTTAGTGCGATTGCGTTTTTCAGCAAGTTCAACTGATAAGTTTGTTAGGTTTTCTTCCATTTCACCTAATACGGCATCTGAAAAGCCTTCTTTATCAGCTCTTGCAATTGCTTTCTTAGTTTCAGTTACGGCTTTTTTTAATTTACTTTTACCAAAATGTTTAAAAAATCCCATTTAGTTTCCCCTTATTATATATTGTTCAAGTGTTTCACCACCTAAGTGATGCCATAGTGTTTGTAGTTTACGAATATCAGTAGTTGTTGGATTATAGTTTTTCCACAGTACTACTAATATATCTTCACTAATTGTATATGATGCAAAATATTGAACTAAACCTTCTGTTTGTGGATATTTCTTACACTCTACATCAAATTTAGTCCATTTACTCATTTACGGTTTTTCTTTTTTGTAGCTTTAGCAACCTTATCTTTAGCTCTTCGCTTTTTAAGTTTAGGTGCTAATTTTAATTTAGCTTTCTTTAATTTAAATGCTTCCCGAGCTTTCATCCTTTTAATCATTGTTTGTAATTGAGCTTTTTGATCATCATTCTCAGGAATGTTAGGTGCAGTATTAGTTAAATCTGCAATTGGTTCTAGTTCTGTTGAAATTATTTCTTCCGAAATTATTTCAGCATCAGTAATTTCTTCATCAGGAACTACTGTATTATTATCGACAAAAGTACTCATTTAATCCTCTAATTCTTCTTCATCATCATCAAACATGTTGGTGTCTGCATCTTCAAAGGTCTCACAATTATCTGCTGGTTCTGGATCATCCTCAACAGTACAATAACCTTCATTATCTATACCTAGATTATCAAAATTATCATCCTTATTTTCAGAATCATACATAGAGCATTTTCCCTCAAAATCTGAGTATATACAAGCCATATTGTTAACCTACATAAAGTTCATTTATTTTATAATCTTTGATTATAACCCGTTCATAATTTTCAGGTCTTTTAATTACACCTGACTTAATTCTTGTGTGTATTTCAGTCTCACAGTCGATAACAAACGTTTCTTTAAGCGTCTGAGTATCGACTATGGTTCCTTTGTACACATAATGTACAAATATCATAATTTATTTATAAAGTTTTTTAATATCATCCTCTTCAGTGCTTGAATCTGCAAACCAATTAATATATACGTATGCACCTACACCAGCTATTGCTGCAACACCAATTATCCAAATCCATTTCATAAGAAATGTCCCGATAAGTAGTACTGCAATAACAATACCTGCTATCTTTAATTTAGTCATATAATTTCCGCCGTTACACAACGTTCCTTAATATTATAACCAATAGACAGAAACAATTCACCATCATTAACAGTCATTAGAAGGAATTCATTTATATCATCATTAATGGAACGACTGAATAGCATATTTAAACTTTCACTATTGTTTTCTTTTAAATACACCGGTTCTTCAGATATCCACTCTCTTTCAAATGATACGTCGTCTAAATTGAATTCATCAGAATAGAAATGACCACGATTTCCTAACCACTCTTCTAATTCAGCATCAGATAAAACGGCAGAATATATAGGCATGAATAATAATAATTCAGAACTAGCTATTTCTACTAAGTTATATCCATCACCTTTATTATATATACTTACTAATTCATTTTCTGCACAGTAAGTTTTGTATCTTTCGGTAACCTTAAAACTTATATCAAGTTTAGACTTTATTGATGTTTCAGTTAATTTTTCATCAATTGGTATAAACGAAATTAAGTCAATTGAAATTGAATTACCTACTTTAAATTTGGCATCATCAGTTTCTTTAATTGATTCTTTTTTATCACCGAACTTACTTTTAAAATATCTAGTTAACATAACTATGCAATACTTTATAGTGAGCAGGATATTTAAGTTTCCACGTATTGGCTACTAATAAATCAACTTTTACGTTAATAGTTGTTGTATCATCAGTTCCCCAATTATTATCTTTATGTAAAGCTTTATAAGAATCAGTTAATAGTGTTGTTTTATATAATTTATCACCTAATGGATCTTTTAAAGTAAGTATTTCATTATCTTTATTAATAGGTGCTAATTTAACTTTACTATTGGTAATTTTCTTAGTATTGCCTTGACCATTAATAACAGCTAATGTACATTCAGTAACTTCTTTATTTACATTATCAACACTTTCAGCTAATGACTTAGTTAAGGTAACATCAACATCATTTAAGTATGGAAATACTTCAGTAAACTTTATCCAAGTTATTAAATCTCCACCGCCTTTAACTAATGATATTGATTTAGCACTGAATAAAAATTCACTACTACATAACGCTAATACTGTATCATTGAAAGGTGTTGCAATCTTAGTAAAATTCATTTTTGTAGTTTTGCCAGTTGTTAAACCAGCTAACTTACATGCTTCTACAACTTCAGGAGTTGTGTCATTACTACATATTTCATAGAGATCATAAGCATCTCTTTGAGTTAGTGCAGCATCACATTCACCAGAATCTAACTTAGTTAAATTATCTACTGAACCTTTAGTTATAACTGCATTAATATTAAATGACTGAGCAACTTTTTCTTTTAATTTATTACCATACTGTCTGTAGTAACCAGTAGGATTACCAGTACATACATTCAGAGTAGGTTTATTACCTTCAATAGTTGCTGAACTTAACATTAGATCTTTATCCATCCCTTTCGGAACATAATTAGGATCTATTGTACCTGTCATAGCATTAGCATTAGCATCTAACTGATTTAATTTACGTCTTAAGTCATCATTATCAGCAGCTAATCTATCAGCTTCGCGTCTCCATTCTTGATAACCAGCATCATTTTGTTGATTATAAGCTAATTGATATTGATTGCGATCATTTGCATGATCTAACATATACCATAAAGCCATTGAATCCCACATACCAAAAGATGGACTACTGTTATACATATATACAGGAGGATTGTAATCACTATAATAAGAATTTCTTCTATTATAATACGTACTTCTATCATACTTCATAGAATCATTGATATATGATCTTTCAGAAGATGTATATTTAGGTTTAGTAGTACTCGTTCTACCACTACCTAATTTACTACTGGTAGTTGTTGATTTAGCAGGTTGTTTTTTAAACTTCGATAAATAGTTATCATTAAAGTTCTTCTTTGATTCTTTCTTTTGAACGCTAGAACCGAAAGTAGTCTTTGATTTATTACTTTTTTTATCCTTTAAACTAATACCAGATTTTTGTTTACTGGTAGTTGTTGCTTTTTTATCCTTTAAACTAATACCAGATTTTTGTTTACTGGTAGTTGTTGCTTTTTTATCCTTTAAACTAATACCAGATTTTTGTTTACTTGATGCGGTTTTAGTTGTAGACTTCGATTTGGTATCTGAACCGAATAAACTAAATCCTGAAGATTGTTTACTTCTACTAGATGATTTAGATGTAGATTTAAAACTAAATGAAGAAGTTCTGAAACTACTTCCACCTCGGCTTCGGGCAGCTGTATAATTGGCAAATACAACCAATAAAATTAGACTTAGTATTAATGATATCTTTTTCATTGTGACCTTTAAAATTAAAGTGAAAAGAAAAATAGTATTACAATTATTAATATATATATGAAATTAGTGAAAATATGGTTATTTATTCATGCTTTTAGTATCTTTATATAGATATTATATTATATAATAAACTAACTAGAGGAATTTATTATGAACAAGCAAACATTATTAAATTGTAAATCAGGAATTGAAGGTTCATTAGAAGAACTTGAAAGAGAAATCTGTAAGCAAGATCTTTGTGATACACAATTTCTATTCCAAAGATATAGAGATACATCAGTAGAACTCTTTAAAATTCAATTAAGATTAAACAATATTAATGAAGAAAAAAAGGGCTTGATATTAACTCAAGATGAGATATCTGATTTACTAACTGAATAAAAAATTGAGACTGTTAATTCAGTCTCGCATTTTATTTATGATATAAATCAAACATTTGTTGCCAATTTATTTCTATCTCATATTCAATAGGATCTTTAATCCCACTCTTTGCAAAGTTAGCTAATCGTTCACTACAGCTGGCACATGTACCACATGCTTTAGAATCTATTGCACCACGATAACATGTCCAAGTATCAATAAAATTAACACCTAATTTAACTCCTAGATTAATTTCATCAGACTTAGACATATCAACGAACGGTGTTTTTAATTCTATTTTTACTTTACGATTAAGACTAGCTAAACCATTAAATCGTTTTACAAATTCAGCTGAAGTATCCCAATAACTATAACTATCTTGAGCTTGTATAGATAAATACACACTATCAATATCATTAGCTTCTGCATATGCAAATGCTAAACTTGAAAGTATTTGATTTCTAAACGGTACATATGTAGAAGTTTGTGGATCGCCTAACACTTCTTTTATATGTGGCGTATCAATTGATGAATTAGCAACCATTGCTGATACATCTTTAACCATATCACCTAAGAAACTAATATCAACAAACTTATGACCTACTCCATGTCTAACTGTTGACGTTTTCGCTTTTTGTAATTCAATGGCATGTTTTTGGCCGTAATTAAAAGTTAATGCAGTAACATTATCACGACCATAAGATTCAACTAACTTGTATAATAATATAGTAGAATCTAATCCGCCTGATAACAGCAATAATACTTTTCTATTCATTTATGATAACTCCAATAACTTTTCATTAATATATGTAATTTCACTTTCTTCTAATATTCTAGTTTTTAATAGGTATCTATATTCTTTTTCAAGATCTATAAACGGTATTGATTTATGAAAGTGCTCTAATGCTTCAACACCATTTTGAAGTAAATGAAAATCAATTATAGCTCTTATGATTTTATTAATAGTATAATTAGTTAAATTTGCATCACTTCCATTAACCTCAATTTCAGATGTTGCATTTATGTTGTCATTTAACTTATATTGACCTATAGGTTGTCTATTACCAATAACATTACTTAACGGATTACCAGTATGTAATATGTTTAGATTATTTAATACTTCGGGCGGCATTGTCTATACCTCTATTTAATCGAATATTTTTTCACAATACGATGATGATGTTTCCCATAATACCATTTTTTCTAATTTAAATTCAGGATTTAAACTATTTAAGGCCTTTATAATCAATGTACTTACATAATTAAGAATATTTTCTGATGTTGGATTAAAATCAACTATAAAAAGTCTAGGTTCTTTTCCATCTGTAGCCTTAAGTAAATCAAATATCTTTTCACCAAATTGCAAATATAATGGATCTTCATCACCCATTACAAACGCATGATCAAATGGATCTATTATGGACATTAATACTTTCTTAAGATCTTTATAATCCATTACAAATCCAGTATGATCTAATTCAGGTGATGATACAGTTACATGCCATACTAATCTATGCCCATGTAAATGACTACATTTTCCAGAATATCGAAATAATCGATGACCCGTCTCTGTTTCAATTGTTTTTGTTATTTGTGTTCTCATTTTATTTTATAGCTTGTTTTAATTGTGTTTACAATACGTTGAGCAGTTTTACCATATACAATTTCCCAGAGTTTCACTTTATCAATTTCGATATGTAACTCAGCTAATTTAGCTTTAATTACTTCAGGATCATGATCATATGGAACTGCTAAATACGTTAAATTAGTAGTTGGGATCTTGTTTAGATAAAACATACTCGTTTCTTTTATTGGATTGATATATGTTTCTAATAATTTAGGATTATGAACAATAATAGGCACATGTAATGCACTACCCATTGGTCTGAATAGTTCAACATTAAATATAGTATTATATAATCTCATGGCAATTACTGCTGCAGGTTCAGACTTATAAGATCCTGATCCCCATTTACAAGGAACACCAACTTCAGTTAATTCACCTTTATCACTAAGTTCATTTATGCGACCTACAAATTCTTGACCTAAATCATTAATTGCTGATTTTACTTGTGCAGCTGATGTTACATTTTTTGATAATCCGATGTTCTCAACTAATTCTTTAATGATATTTTGACTTAGTTTAGAGAAATTAGATTTAACTACAGGGATACCAGTATACTCAATACGGGGTTCACTATTTATTTTCCCTTTATGTGCTAGTTCAGTATATGCATAGTTCTTTTTAACATCAACAAATAATATACTATCGGCAACTAACTCAGTTTTATAGAATGTTTGATTTTGATCTGCACCTATACCAAGTTTAGCTAAAATTCCATTTATAGTAAAATCTTCAATTACAGCATTGATTTCTACACCTAACATATCGGCAAATTCCAATGCTTGTTCAGGAGATTTAGGAACTAATTTAGGTACATTTAAAAACAAACTATCCGTATCTGTATACAATACATACTTTAAATCTTTTTCAACATTTGACCAAAAATTCTCGTTTATACTTATCATATTATTAAACCACTGTGAGTTACTAAATGTTTATTACCAGTATTTATATTACTTGCATTTATTTCTGTATTATTATAGATTTCTATTTTAGCACTATGACTTGAAATTAATGATATGTTGTTGTCATAATTTATTATATTAGGATTATTAGCAACTTTATATGCATCTTTAGGAAATTCTAAACTAATTGATTTAAATATCCCTAATAATTTAGAGTTAACATCTACTGTTAAGAAGTTAAATTTATTAATTTTTTTATGAAATATATTAGTACCTTCAAATCGTAAGTTTAATATATTCTTTAAAAATATAATAGTCTTTTCATTTTTGTTTTTATAAGATAATATATACTTTTTATATTTCTTATTATATTGGATAACACTCATTTTTAATGTGAGTACTTTAAATATACCATATATAAAACTTTCATGGGCATTATATATCCAATTTGGTATTATTTTTTCTGAACTAGAATTTATAAAATGTTTGTTTATAAATTGGTTTATTATGTCTTCTTGACCATAAATTGAAAACTCATTAATATTATCTTTGGTATGTTTTATTAATAAATGATAATTCGTTGTTTTATTAATATGAGAACATAACTTTTCAAAATAATCTCTAAATGCTTCATCTAAAAACCAAGATGGTGTTTGTTCATGATAGTTATATGAACCGAACAATAACCACAATCCAAGAATTTCACCTAACTCTTGTATTAGCTTTATTGAATCAATTTCATATATACGTTTATATATATTGTATTTTTTTTGCTTAACAAATTTATAATTAGCGATATTATCGATAATATCTTTTATATTAACAACTTCAAATAAATTCGAAGTTCTATTAAATATTAATATATTGCTAGTTTTAGGAATTATAATTTCATTTAATGAATGTAATTTTATTCCTACTCCATCAGTAATTATTTCAGTCGATATTGATTTTGGCTTACTGTTCTCGATTTTATTATTAAGATAAGTAAAAACATGCTCATCTGTTAAGTCAGATGTATGACATTCAGTTAGAATTTGATTTTTAATACAAATTATATTTCCTGAAACTAACATTACGATTCCTTTAGTTTATTAAGTTTATTAAGTTTATTAAATAACTGAGATAATTTTAAAATATAATTTTCATCTAATTGATCTATTAACTTTATATCATCAGGAGTTAATACATCTTCAAATAAATCCAATGGCGGATTTAAATGTATTTCTTTTCCTAAATGTATGATATTACCATTAATACTATTTAAAGCAATATTATTGTCACTTTGTATTATTAAAGTTCTATTAAAATTTATAACTACATCATCTTCAGTAATTGTTATTTTCGTTATTACATTACTAAGAAGTTCTAGTAATCGGTCATTATGGTCCGTTGACAAATACGTTTGGACTTCCCGTTTTGTTTTTAGATCCGCAGTCAATATCATCTCCTATTCTAGCTACTTGTAGGCCATTTGCATATACATTAGGACTGTGTGTTTCTTGAACACCAGTATGTGAACTTACACAAGTATGTGTTTCCCATGTATCAGTTCTTCGAACAACATTAAGATTATTTGCAAATACATTAGGTGACCATGATGTGTTGGTTCTTTCTGGCCAACAATCATGCCCAGTACATAGATCTGTTTTTCTAACTATTGCTGGCATTTATAATCTCCTAAATATACAGTTCTTTAAATGATGATTTCATTCCAAATTCATCTGTTAAAATTTTAGTCTTCGTTGGAATACTACTGACAAATGTTTTACCAAATGCTCTGTCTATTAAATCAAAAACAACAGGATCTCGTTTACCTTCACAACTTCTTAATATTCTACCTATAGTTTGTATTAATGATACTTTTCCTTTTAAGGGACAAGCTAATATTAAAGCAGAAAGTTCTTTATAATCAAACCCAGTACCAGCCATTTTATATGTTGCTACTATTATTTTATCATTAACTTTATCAATATCTTTTTCTTTAGAATAAAAAGGTTTGGCACGAATACCATTAACACCTAAATAATCTATTACAGCTTCAACTTGTTTTATTGTTGAAACGATAACTATAGTTCTGTGTTCTTTTTCTTTAAGTTTAAGAACTAAATCATATATTATTGAAAGATATTTAGTTGATTTATGAATCACTGAATTATAAAAAGATATTTTTTTAATATAATCAAATGACATATTCATTCGTCTGCCATATTTAGCACCTAATTCAGAATCATAATTAATATAATAAACTTTAGGAACTAATTCATAATCTTTAGAAAAGTATTTAATTTCACCAATAGTATTATATAATAGGATTTGATTCAGATCAATAGCAAATGGCGTTGCACTTAAACCAATGATATTACGTGTATTTAATAACAATGTTGAAGATGCAAATTTTGGTGCTGATGAAGTCTTGTGAACCTCATCATAAAGAACCAATCCGTATCCAGCATCTTTCATTTTAATATAAAACTCTTTAAGATCACGTTTTACTTTAGAAAGTAATGTTTGAACCATCGCTATTGCAACTGGTTTATCACTCTCAAATTTTTTACCTTGGATAATACCTATATCATCTTCAGTTAACGTTGTAAATGTTTTATAAGCATCAACCCATTGTTCTAAAAGTTTTGAATTATCTAATATAATAAGTGTCTTTTGTTTTAAAGTACAAGTCAAATAGGCACCTGAGACAGTCTTACCAAATCCCGGTCTAGCTTGTAGTATACCAGATGTAAAATTATGAGTCTGATATTCATTAATAAACGTATTTACAGCAGGTTTTTGTTCAGGTCTTAATTCACCTGTGAACTCTATATCAATAGTTTCTGCTTTAAAGGCTTCATCAATATGTACAATATATCTATCAAATGGATAACTAGTTACAAAATGTCTAGGAAGAAATATATATTCACCATCATCATGTAAAAAATATCCACCATCATGTCTTTGTAGTTTTGGATGAGTTTGTAAAAAATTATCGAGTTCAACTTTAGGTAAAATTGTCCACATTGGAAGCTCCTTTATTAATTTGAATCGCTTCCTGTAAAAGCTTTCACATTTTTATTTAATTGATAGATTAGTTTATTTTTTTGTTTTGAATCAACTATACAGACACCATCTATATCTGTAATAAAGTAATCGCATTCAGAGTAATCGCCATACTTTATAAAGATAGGAAATTTAATCTCTTCATTTACATATACTTTCTTTCCAGTTGGGTCAATATAAATATATATTAATTTATCATATACAGTTTTAATATCGAATAGTGTAAGTGAACTTAATTTTTGTTTAGACAGATTCGTTTCACTTACATCGCTTATATTAGTATTACTAGTAGTATTAGTCATTCTTTTATTTTGATTGAAAAACGTATGAAGTTCATCCATAACAGATTTAAAGATAGGAAGTTTTTTTTCATTAGATATCACATCTGCTGGTGAGATGCATAGGATACTATTATCATTAATCGTAGTACCTATTAATTTAGCTGCAGGGCCTTTTATATCAAACATCATCTTTGCATTAGCTATATCTAATACAAGTTTTAATTTCGGTTTAAATGCGTTAGTGAGTTCACTAAGAACACCTGAACAGTTATTAATTAGTTTTCGTCTTTCAGCAGCAGATGACGACATGTTCTTTGGACTACAAACATATGAATAAGTATAAACTACAGATATATTTGTTTCTTTAATGAGTCTGTCAATAAAGAATCTTACAAACTTGCCGTTCTCATCAGAAAAAGCCTTATTGTTTGAAACATCAGTAGCAGAAGGAAATGTACCTATAATCATTAAATCAACCGGACCTACTTTAGATGCAGTAGTATCAAACATCAAAGGATCAGTACCTCTTAATTTACAGGTTTTACATACGTTTCTATTATTGATGAATGATTTAAAATTACTCTTTGTACTAATCATTTCATCACTATCAACTAGATCTATTATAACTTCTTCGTCTTTATTAAATTTTTCAAAAACGGCAAGATCTTGTTTAACAGGTTTTGTTTTCTTTAACTTAGAAGGCTTATCTAATAAAAACTTTATTTCTTCTAAGTCCTGTTCATCAATTATATCTTCATTGTATAAGTGATATAGGTGTGAGATTTCAACGTTATTCAAAGGATCTAAACCAAAGTCAGTAACATATTCACTAATTAATGTTATGAATTCTACTTTCTCATCTTTCTTATATCTACTAAAAAAAAGCTGGTTAGTTTGTGTTACTCCATGGTGCTGCATTATTAATCTAAACGTTTTAGCCCAGTCCATTAAACTAAATTTATTAAACCAAAATAAATCATTCATATATTCATTTAAATAAAATATAATCTTTGGATTATTTAGTAGATTAACATAGAATTTGTATTTGTAGTTTGGTATGTTTTCAAGTGCTTCTGAAATATCATTATTATGTAATCCCAATAACCATCCAGATATTAATTTATAATCACTACTTTGATTTCTGGAAATAGATTCTATTCCCTTGGATTTGTTAGTACTTATTTTCTTTTTTTTCGCCATTATGGTATATTCCAGATTAAAGAAATAAAATGTTTGTAGATTACCATTAAATATCTATATAAGAAAGTTGTTGGAAAAAAATGGGGAAGGACCATTAATATAGTCCTTCCCTTTTAGTTTATTGTCCGTGATTTTCATGATATCCATATAGTATTTCTGCATCTTTACGAGCTGTAATTGCATCATCAATATTACTCCAACGTCCTAGATATATTTGTTTTTTATCATTATTATTGATTCGAGCTTCCCATTTACCATTTAGTAATTGAGTAACACCAATTACGCCTGAGCTATTTGTAGTTGGGCATTTTCGATTTCTGCTATTAGAATGTCGAGTACCATTGTTAAGATTATTCCACTTATTATTAGATCTGATCCTATCATCATGATCAATAATATTAGGCCATTCTCCAGTCATATAAAACCATGCAAGACGATGAGCCTGATATGGAACACGATTTATTTCAAATGAAATATAACCTAAATTAGTTAAGATCCCTGCTATATTACCAATTATTGTATTTGCACCTAACATTTGTTTCCAAGTAAACATACCAGTTAACGGATCGTAATTTAATATATCTTTAACTACCTCAAGAGGTATTTTTTCTTTTTTATAGTTTCCAACTTCATATATTTCTATTAGGTTCGTATATTTT
>Ga0164313_10002812_pt1 | contig 15499 bp, 12 predicted proteins | sample GuaBasSedimGuay4_FD_113735 | JGI IMG/M metagenome (GOLD analysis project Ga0164313, IMG submission 113735) | Subseafloor sediment microbial communities from Guaymas Basin, Gulf of California, Mexico - Guay4, Core 4569-4, 0-3 cm | ecosystem: Environmental > Aquatic > Marine > Hydrothermal vents... | reverse complement strand
TAAATGGTTCGATTTTCGAGCTGGCTTATTGGAAACAAATACTTTAATAAATACGATTAACAATACCTATAATTATCTTATAGAAAACAATATTTATAGCAGAGAAAGTATTGTTTATGGAAATTACAATTTCGATGAAGCATCCAAAGATTATATGATTACTTGGTTGGAGCAAAGACTTATTTTTTTAGACTCCTATTTTGCAGATATTTTAAATACAACAGATTTTGAGGAGATAATTAAGAGAACAATCTATCCAAACCCAACAAAGGATCTTCTTTATATATCAAACAGCTCTAATTTACAATATCAACTATACACGTCTGACAGCAAATTGGTTAAGAAAGGTCAAGTGAATTCAAAGAACTATATCCGAGTATCAAGTCTAGCTAAAGGAATCTATTTTCTAAAAATTGAAAATCAAACACATAAGTTTATTATTCACTAAACAAAATTCCCTATTTCAAAACTTTAAAAGAATTAAACACCCTATTAGCTTCCTCCTGATTATAAGATTCGGAATCTGCATATGCTACTAATTGGAAATGATAATTACCCTTCATATATGTATAAAGTTCAATTTTCACATTACTTTCAGATAAATTGATCAAACAATATTTCCCCTTAACATTTCCTAATGTTACATCATTTTGTTCGACAACTATTCCTTTAACACTTTCAACAAATCTATTTATTGAAATCCTTAGAAATTCTTCAATAGATTTCTCTAAGTCTTCAAAATGATTTGTTCCTGTAATAAGATAACTTACAGTATTTGATTTAAATGATATTTTATATGTTTTAGATCTTTCTGCTTCTTTGATGCTTTCAGTGAATTCACCCAAATATTCTATTGAATAGTTGCCAAGATCAGAAGTATAAATTTTCTTTTTTTCCTGAGCCCTACAAGTATAAGATAATATAGATAGGGCAACAAATGCAAAAATTATTTTTTTCATAATCAATGTTGTTTTAAATATATGATACAATAATACTTTTTAATTATGATAAAAAAAATAGGGCATTCTACGTATTTTTATTAGTATTTTGAACAATACAATGCAAAGCTGTAAATCGCTTCAAAAAAAGTATCTTTGCACAATGCATAAACAAATTACCAGCCTTCAAAATCCACTGATCAAGCAAATACTATTGCTTCAGGAGAAATCTCGAGAACGAAGGAAATCCGGATTGTTTATCATTGAAGGTCAACGTGAAATTGAGCTAGCGATCAAAGGTGGATATACAATTAAAACACTTTTATTTTGTTCCGAAATAGTTTCCGAAGAATATATTGTTTCCTTTTCTGATACAGATACCGAGATTATTGAAATTTCTCTTGAAGTCTATAAAAAAGCAGCTTACCGCTCTACTACTGAAGGTGTTATGGCAATAGCTAAATCAAAAATAGGAGCTATCAAACAACTGAAAATCAAATCCAAAAACCCTCTAATTCTTATCGCTGAAGCACCTGAAAAACCTGGGAATATTGGTGCTATATTAAGAACTGCTGATGCAGCAAATTTAGATGCAGTAATCATCGCCAATCCAAAAACAGATTTATATAATCCCAATATCATTAGAAGCAGTATTGGCTGTGTGTTTACCAATACTATTGCTGTTGGAAGTACTGCAGAAATTATTGCATTTTTAAAAGAAAATGATATTTCTATATACAGTGCGATATTACAAGAATCTGTACCCTATCAAACCTGCGATTACACTAAAAGTACAGCTATAGTTGTTGGAACAGAATCTGTCGGTCTTAGTCAGGAATGGCGAGATAAAAGCCAAAAGAACATCTTTATCCCGATGCAAGGTGAAATAGATTCGATGAATGTTTCAGTTGCTGCAGGAATACTTATATTTGAAGCGAAAAGACAACGTGATTTTCATTGAGATTTACAAATAACAAAATGTAATTTGATATTTTTATTTTATGACCCCAAAAACTATTTTCTACATCATTATAGGAATTTTAATTCTCAGTTTTATCATAGACAAAATTCTGGACTATCTAAATGCAAAGCAATTTAATGACCCTGTACCAGAGGAATTAATTGATGTATACGACCAAGAAGAATATAAAAAATCACAACTTTATAAAAAAGAGAATTATAAATTTGGAACGATTACTTCCTTTATTTCGCTTTTCGCCACATTGATTTTTTTCTTTTTAGACGGTTTTTCTTATGTGGATAATTGGGCTCGCACAATCACATCCCTGCCGGATGGTGAAGTTGGAACTAATATTATAATTGCATTATTATTTTTCGGAATCATAATGATCGCCAGTGATATTTTGAGTACTCCTTTTAGTTATTATCAAACTTTTGTGATTGAAGAAAAGTTTGGTTTCAACAAAACTACTATCAAAACCTTTATATTCGATAAAATTAAAGGCTGGTTAATGATGATCCTTATTGGGGGTTTATTACTTTCAATAATAGTATGGTTTTACGAAACAACAGGAGATTATTTTTGGCTATATGCTTGGGGAATTATTGCAATTTTTACTTTTTTCATGAATATGTTCTATGCAAAATTGATCGTCCCTTTATTCAATAAACAATCACCCCTTGATGAGGGTTCTCTAAGATCTAAAATAGAAACCTATGCAGCTAAAGTTGGCTTCAAATTAGATAATATTTTTGTCATTGATGGTTCTAAAAGAAGCACAAAAGCCAATGCTTATTTTTCGGGATTTGGAAAGGAGAAAAGAATTACTTTGTACGATACTCTTATCAAAGATTTAGAAGAAGATGAAATTATTGCAGTATTAGCACACGAAGTTGGACATTATAAAAGAAAACATATTGTATTTAATCTGATAGCTTCAATAGCCTCTATGGGGCTCACATTTTGGATTCTGTCACTATTTGTTGGAAACCCATTATTATCTGAAGCATTAAATGTTTCACAGCCATCCTTTCATATTGGTTTAATTGCTTTTGGTGTTTTATACAGTCCAATTTCTGAAGTCACAGGATTGCTCATGAATTTTATATCCAGAAAATTTGAATATCAAGCAGATAATTATGCGAAAAATACTTTTGAAGCAGCCTCTTTAATTTCAGGCTTAAAAAAATTATCCAAAAACAGTTTGAGTAATCTTACACCACATCCTAGTTATGTTGTTGCTCATTATTCTCACCCTACTCTATTACAACGGTATAGAAATTTGATGCAGTAAAATAGTATTAAGTTCAAAAAAAACGAAATGAAACTTCGGCACTGGGTTGAAATTCAAACCTATTAGCTCCTAGGTCCTACCTACCACCTACTAGACTACAAAACTTTCCACTATATCCTTGTTTATTTCAATCATTATTGTATTTTTAATTTATGACTGAAGAAGCGTTAAAAGAAGAGAGAAAAAAACTCAAAAAACAATACAAAAAATTATTACGAATTAGTTACCGCACCCTAAGCACAAAGGATAAAAAGTTAATCCGAAGTGCTTTTGACGTAGCGGTTGATGCCCATAAAGATCAGCGTCGAAAATCTGGTGAAGCCTATGTTTTTCACCCTATTGCTGTCGCTATGATTGTCGCTTCAGAGATTGGTCTTGATGCAACTTCAATTGCTGCCGCTCTTCTTCATGATGTTGTAGAAGACACGAGCTATACCTTGGCAGATATTGAACAGTTATTTGGGGAGACCGTAGCTCGTATTGTAGATGGTCTGACTAAAATTTCTAACCTTTCTTCAGATAAAGACATTTCCTCACAGGCAGAGAACTTCAGAAAGATGTTGCTTACTCTCAATGAAGATGTTCGGGTTATTATTATTAAAATTGCAGACCGTTTGCACAATATGCAAACAATGGATGCCATGCCAGCCCATAAGCAGGTTAAGATCGCTTCAGAAACCTTATATATTTATGCACCACTCGCCCATCGAATTGGAATGTATAATATTAAAACTGAATTGGAAGATCTTGGATTAAAATATACAGAGCCAGAGGTCTATAAAGATATATTAAGTAGAATAAAGGATAGTAAGGAAGAACAAGATACTTATATAAACACCTTCACTAAAATCATTAAAGAAACATTAGATCATGAAAAACTTGAATATGATATAAAAGGAAGACCAAAATCTATTTTTTCAATCCGAAGAAAAATGATGGTGCAAAATGTCACCTTTGATGAAGTCTATGATAAATTTGCTGTACGTATCATTTATAAAAGTGATTCAGAAAATGAAAAATTCTTAGCATGGAAAATATATTCTATTGTTACCGACCATTTTAGGCCAAATCCTACTCGTCTGCGCGATTGGATATCGTCACCAAAATCTACTGGCTATGAAGCCTTGCATATTACTGTTATGGGACCTCAAGGAAGGTGGGTAGAAGTTCAAATAAGAAGCGAAAGAATGAATGAAGTAGCAGAAAAAGGATTTGCTGCACATTATAAGTATAAGAATAAAGAAAAGGATGATGACACTTTAGATAATTGGCTTGACAAGCTTCAGGAAACCTTGGAAAATGCAGAAATAAATGCTGTTGATTTTGTTGAAGAATTTAAATTAAATTTATACGCCAAGGAGATATTTGTTTTTTCACCAATGGGTGATTTGTATTCAATCCCTAAAGGAGGAACAGCTTTAGATTTTGCCTTTCATGTACATACAGAAATTGGATTGCATACTCGTGGCACCAGAGTAAATGGTAAATTGGTCCCATTGAGTCACCAATTAAAAAGTGGAGATCAGGTTGAGGTAATTACTTCAGATAAGGCAAAACCAAATGCCAACTGGCTAGATTATGCTATAACAGGGCGAGCACGTTCAAAAATAAAATCATCCCTTAACGAAGAGAAGAAATCTATTGCAAATGATGGAAAAGTCATTCTGGCACGAAAACTCAAATCTCTTAAAATTACGCTCGATGAGAAAACCATAAATCAGTTAGTCATTTTTTTCAAGATTAAAACAAGCCTTGATCTATTTTATAGGGTTGGAGCCGGGATAATTGATAATAAAAAACTAAAAGAATTTGCAGCCTCTAGAAATAGCGCATTTGTAAGTTTTTTCAAAAATAGAATTCGAAAACCCAGTAAACCAGAAGATGTAAATAAAGAAGAACTCTCTGCCAAATATGATCAACTCGTTTTTGGTAAAGAAGAGGAAAAATTAGATTATAAATTTTCTCAATGTTGTAATCCAATACCCGGAGATAGAGTCTTTGGTTTTTTAACCGTCTCTGATGGTATTAAAGTCCATAAAAAAAATTGTCCAAATGCCTTACAATTACAAAGTAATTTTAGCTATCGCATACTAGTAGCAAAGTGGATTGATTCTACACAAAGTGACTTTAAAACGGAATTGGCTATAACTGGAATTGACACTATAGGTCTTGTAAGTGATGTGACTAAAGTAATTTCAAATAACCACAGTATCAACATGAAAAAGGTACTCTTTGAAAGCAATGATGGAGTTTTTAATGGTAAAGTAGTAGTAGTAGTTAAAAACATCACTATTCTTAATAACCTTATGAGAAATTTGAAAAAAATTAATGGTATCGATAAAGTTACTAGAGTATAAATGAGTATTTTTGTGATGATATGAGTGTAAAAATAAATACAAATAACCAAGCAATCGTTAAAAACGTTTTCACTTCTTTTCTGGAGGAGAACGGACATCGAAAAACTCCAGAACGATATGCTATACTTCAAGAAGTATACGAACATAATGATCATTTTGATATTGAATCATTGTATATCAATATGAAAAATAAAAACTATCGGGTGAGTAGAGCGACGCTTTACAATACGATAGAATTACTTTTGGAATGTAGATTAGTTAGGAAGCATCAATTTGGTCAAAATCAAGCTCATTATGAAAAGTGTTACTTCGATAAGCAACATGACCATGTTATTTTATCAAATGGGGAGGTAATTGAGTTTTGTGATCCACGCATCGAATCTATTAAAAAAACTATAGAAGAAGTTTTTAATATTGAAATTATAAATCATTCACTTTATTTCTACGGAAATAAAAAATCTGCCCAATCGGGTAAAATCAAATAATTTATGGCAGTAGACTTACTACTTGGGTTACAATGGGGAGATGAAGGAAAAGGAAAGATCGTTGATGTCCTTACAAAAAAATACAATATCATAGCGCGTTTTCAAGGGGGACCCAATGCTGGCCACACGCTAGAATTTGATGGAATTAAGCATGTTCTTCATACTATTCCTAGTGGCATTTTTCATAAAGATGCATTAAATATTGTTGGAAATGGAGTGGTTATTGACCCGGTTATCTTTAAAAAAGAATTGGATCAACTAGCGAAATATAATTTAGACATTAAAAATATCCTCTATATTTCTAGAAAAGCACACCTAATCCTTCCAACGCATAGACTATTGGATGCTGCCTCTGAAGCTTCCAAAGGGAAAGCTAAAATAGGATCAACCTTAAAAGGTATTGGACCAACTTATATGGATAAAACCGGTAGAAATGGAATCCGTGTAGGAGATTTGGAAATGGATAACTGGAAAGAGAAATATCGGGCTTTAGCGAACAAACATGTTGCAATGATCGATTTTTATAAATCCAAAATAGAATACGATCTCGAAGAACTAGAAACCGAATTTTTTGCAGCTTTAAAAGTTCTAAAGTCCCTAACTTTCATTGATAGTGAGGAATATTTACAGCAAGCTCAGAACGAAGGAAAAACTATATTGGCAGAAGGCGCTCAAGGATCTCTATTAGATATTGACTTTGGAACTTATCCTTTTGTAACCTCATCAAATACGACAGCTGCTGGAGCCTGTACCGGTTTAGGAGTTGCTCCTGGAAAGATCGGTGAAGTATTTGGAATTTTCAAAGCCTATACTACCCGTGTAGGAAGTGGCCCTTTCCCAACAGAATTATTTGATAAAGATGGGGAAACTATGGGGCGTGTTGGTAATGAATTTGGTGCAACTACTGGACGACCTAGACGTTGTGGTTGGCTGGATCTAGTAGCTTTAAAATATGCTGTACAAGTTAATGGAGTTACTCAATTAATGATGATGAAGGGCGATGTTTTAAGTGGTTTCAAAAAACTAAAAGTATGTACTGCATATAATTACAAAGGAAAAATCATAAATCATTTACCTTATAATATTGAAGAGAAAAACCTGTCCCCTATATATTCTGAAATGGACGGATGGAAAGAAGATCTTACAAAAATGACAGATGCTTCTCAATTACCAAAGGAGTTGAATGATTATATTGACTTTCTAGAAAAAGAACTGGATGTTCCTATTAAAATTGTATCTGTAGGACCGGATAGAACACAAACTATTTATAGGTAAAAGTTATAGGCTAATGGATTATTGTTGAGTTCGTATGCTAAATAATCTTTTTTTGATTTCGGCAATGTAATTTTGGTCAATTAAAGATTTTTTTGATGTGAAGTATATATTGTAAAGGCTAATTTAATAATTCCTAAAATAACCATCCAATTCATTTAATATCCCAAAGCTTCTAGACTGATATAATTTTCAACTATACACTACAATTATTTTAATGCTAAGAAATAAAAAACTCCTCATCTAAAAAGGTGAGGAGTTTATCATGACGCTATTTAAAAAATAAAAAATGGAACCCCGTATTGAAAAAGTGCAATTAGCATTTATAATATAAAACGTTACATCAAAACGTAAATACGACCACTTATTACTTTAGGGTTTTAATTTTTATAGATAAACACCATATTACAAAATATTGTTTTTTAATTCATTGTTATAATTACTTGATTAGTTGGTTAAAAAATAAACTGTTTAAATATATTATAAATTGGTTGAAACTAGAAATTCTTTTGATGAGATAAGTGTTAATTTATGAAATTTAGAAAATTAGGTATTGGAATTGCAAGCTTGAATAGGGTTTTTTTATTTGCATTACTGTTCATTAGCAATATTAGTTTATCAATAAGTCAAGATTGTAAATGTAATTATATCACTGACTATTATCCTTATGTTTATAATGCAGAAATAAAATATCTAAACAATGAATACGATGAAGCTTATTCCTTATTAAATATTGCAGCAACGAATTGTGGGTTATTAAATCAGCCAGACATATTAGAATCAATAATTTTTGCAGAATTAAGTGCTAGAAAACAATTGTTTAATCAAGCTTTTGAATATTTGGAAAAAGTTCTTGAAAATGGGTTCAATTATAGCTATTTAGAAAATAATCCAAACTTGAAATCTTTACAATCTCATCCACAATGGGGAGAATTAAGAGAGAATGTCTTAAAATATGAAAAACATTTTGATAGTATGGTAAATCATACATTAAGAAGAAAAGTCATAGATCTTATAAAAAAAGATCAATCATTAAGATTTGTTGATAATAAAAATAAAGAAGAATACAAAAAAATGAAAGAACAGGACAGCATTAATTTCATTCAAATAAAGAATATTTTTGAAATGTATGGATACCCTAATACCTCATTAATTGGTTATTCTAATCTTGATGAAAATACAGATATAATGTTTATGCTCATGCATTTTAATGACACCCTATATATAAAACCCAAATTATTGGAATTTATAAGAAAAGGGGAATGTTCCCCATATGTGCTAGGTTATTTTGTTGATAGTAATGATAGAGGAAAGGGAATGTTTACATATGGGGTATATCAAAATATAGATTCTACAAAGATAAAAGATTATAAAAGTATAGATATAAGAAGAGAATCAATAGGGCTAAGAAGTTATGAGGCTGAAAAACAAAAAAATAATCTTATACAAGATTTAATTGAAAAGTACAGAAAAAACAAAATAAACTAATTTATAATAGCCATAACATTTTTAAAATAGTCTCTACAGGTTGTTTTAAATATATATAAAAAATTTGTTGTGCAACAAATAGGCGGAAACCGAAAAGCCTTAGATAGAGTAGGTGAAAATTAATATTTTAAATATGATAATCCAAGATTAAGTTTTGATGCTTTCAAAGCTAAAGCAGAAGATGTAAACACAAGTGAAGTTCTTGAAAAAATTCAAGGTGGAGATTTAACTGATTGTCATGGTGAATCTGGGCAACTTGGAAAATTGCTAATTGAAACTTTTTACAATTGGTAGGATAATATGTAGTATTATAAAAAAGGCTTACTTTATTAGTAAAGTGAGCCTTTTTAGTATTTAGTTACGATTTAATTTTATATAAATGAATTATTACATGATTTATGAGAACATTAAACTTGGGCAAAAACAGCTCATTGAAAATATAAAGATTTTATTATACAAGAAAGATTCTAATATATTTAACATAATAGATTTTGAAGATGATAGAATATATCAAGAACCCTTGTTGTTTGCTTATTTTAATGATAAAAAATCAAATAACTTAAATTTATACACCATACTCTATGGGTATATGAACTTTGATGCTCAAAAAAAAGGAATAAGTGTTGAATCAGATGAATATGGAAGAGTTTATTTACCTAATATAGGATGGTTAATGACAAATGAAAACACTCAAAAACTCAAGCTATATAAAGATAAAAACAGTAAAATAAAGTTATTATATAAAGGCTTTATTTGTGAATATAAATTAGAATCAATTGAAAAAATTGACAATACTAACATTGAATATTTAAAATATCCTATTCCTTTACTTAAACAATATTATTACGATGTTGATAATAATTTAATTAATGTAGAAATAGAAAGAATTTCAATAAAGCATTTGAAAAATGTAACAAGAGCTTTAAACTTAATTAAACAATTTGCTCCTAAACATTTTGATTTAATTGTTTTGGCCACCAAAAAAATTGTTGTTTTTAATGTTGATACAACATTAAGGAATTCTTTTGCTACATTAAGTGCTCATGGAATTAGTTTTTCAAATGCATACCAAAAGGAATATAACGAAGTGTTTTTTATTGATGATATTGCTCATCAAACAGGTCATGTTGTTTTTAACGCTTTAACATATGATTTACCAAATTTCATAAAAATTGACCCAAATACTATTTTGGAAAGTTTAGAGTTGGGAAATAATATCACAGAGACTAGAAATATTCAAGTTGTTTTTCATGCGTTATATACTTATTATACAACTTTTATCTGCTTAAATGCTTGTATAGATGCAGAAGTTTTTGATGCAAAAAGAAAACATGAAGCATTAGGAAGGCTCTATTTCTATATTAGAAAATGTTATCAAGATTTAAGTCTAGTTGAAACAGCAAATATAGACAATGAGCTTATAGGTCTTAAAGATATATTTACTGAAAGAGGGTTAGAAATTTATTTTGAAATAAAGAATAAATTTGATCTAATAAGAGTGAAATGGATAGAAATTCTTAAAGTTTTCAATATGTCAAATCAACCATATAACTTTACATACTTTAAATTTGTTGAATTAAATCCATTAGATGAGAACAACAATTAATTTTATAATATGATATGCCTGTTTAGTTGTAATGAGAATACTGAAAAGTTTGAGTTGTGTACAGGAAAAGCATCCATACGAATACTAACAAATATTTTACTGATATAACAAAAATAAGCGGAAGCCGAAAAGCTTATAGAGTAGGCAAAATTTAATATTTTAAATATGAGTAACAAAAGATTAAGTCTTGATGCTTTTAAAGCCAAAGCAAAGAGTATAGACAGTAACGAGGTTCTTGAAAAAATACAAGGTGGAGATTTAAATTATTGCCATTGTATTCATCCTGAACCATTAAGCTGATTTTCATCATTGATTAACTAATGATATACTAGTTGAAAAGAGGGGGTCTAAAAAGTCAGGCCCCATTTTATTTTAAATGATCATAATGTTATAATTTTTCAAAAATGAAAAAGTATATCGAACCTTTAATATTTGTTGAATTAAATCCATTAGATGAGGGCAGTAATAAGTTTTATAATATGTATCTCTCTGTTTAGTTGTAGTGAGAATAATGAAAAATTTGAGTTATGTTCAGGAAAAACCCACCCATACTATTATCCAGCATTAGAATATAACGGAGGTTTTTATAAAATAAAAAAGCATTATTATAGTAATTATAAAACTATAGAGCTCTCAAATAATACTACTGGAATAGTAAAAATTAGTTTTAATATAAATTGTAAGGGAGAGTCTGGAAATTATTTTTTAGAAACATATAGTCTAAATTATAAGAATATATCTATAAGTAAAAAAATCACTGAACAATTACTTAACCTAACTAAAAGGTTGAATTATTGGGTTACTGCTTATGATGAAGATGGAGACAGTGTTAATAGTCATAAATTTTTTGCGTTTAAAATAATAAATGGAAAATTAACAGATATTTTGCCAAAATGACAAAAAAAAGTAAATGGAAAAAAAGGTTATATATAACAATTGTTTCTTTTTTAGGAATAGTTGTCATTCTCGCAATTGTTTTTAATCAATTAGTCTATGCTCTTTTAATAGGTGTTGGTTCTATGGACGTGTATTATGGAAATAACGAAAGAGGAAATAAGATAATGAGTTATGCTCTATCTAAAATAAAAAAACCAAGCGAAAACACTTATCATGCAATATCTGTTCAAAACACAAAAAACGGAAATTATAACATAGCTATTCCTGCTCTAAAAAAGGCTTATAAAATGAACCCTAAAGAAGTCGGAGCTTATTATGGTTGGGTTTTATTGTATTATTATCATGATTACGAAAAATCATTAAGTATTTTAAATATATATGATGATTCAACTCCAAGTTTTTCTGACTATCCTATGGGAGAGTGTATTCATTATTTGAAAGGTCTTGCATATAATCAATTAAGTAATTATGATGAAGCTTTAAAAGAATTTGATATATCTATTAATAATGAATTAAAGCAAAATGATGAAAGTTGGGTAGATTATCAAGTTTTTATAAACAAAGGAATAAGCTTGTTTCATTTAAAAAAATATGAAGATGCTATTGTAGAATTCGAAAGAGCGATTAAAAACTATGATAAATGTTCTGAAGCTTTCTATTTTATGGCTCTTTCTAATTTAAAATTAGGCTTTAATGAATTAGCTTGTAAAAACCTTAAAAATGCAGAGGAGTTGATTAATCAAGGTTATAAATCATCAGATGCTTATGTTGAATTATTCCATGAAATATATAAGCAAGAAATAGATGATGCTATATTAGAAAACTGCACTAATTAATGTCAAAAAAATTCCCTTTTTACAAACAGTTGGATATGAAAGATTGTGGTCCAACATGTTTAAGAATAATAGCAAAATTTTATGGGAAAATTTATAGTATTGATTTTTTAAGAGAGAAAGCTCATATTACCCAACAAGGCTCATCATATGGTGGCATTGCCGAAGCTTCCGAAATTATAGGAATGCATTCTCTTGGGGCAAATTTAACTTTTGAAAGTTTATGTAATGAAGCTCCCCTTCCTTGTATTGCTCACTGGAGACAAAGACATTTTGTTGTTGTATATAAAATTGAAAAGGGTAAGGTTTATGTTTCTGACCCAGCCCATGGTCTAATTAAATATACAACAGATGAATTTTTAGATGGTTGGACATCTAATAAACAAAAAAAAATGCAATCAGAAGGCTCTGTACTATTATTAGAACCTACGCCTGAATTTTACAAAAATGAGGATGACTTTAGATTTAAAAAATTGGGTTTTAAATTTTTATTTCCTTACTTTAAGAGATACCATAAAGTCTTAATTCAAATATTTCTAGGCCTTTTTATTGTAACACTATTACAATTAACAATGCCTTTTTTAACTCAAGCGGTTGTTGATTATGGTATTAGTTATCAAAATTTAAATTTTGTATATCTCATTCTTGTTGCTCAATTAGTTTTCTTTATAAGTACAACTTCTGTTCAAATAATTAGGGATTGGCTAATGTTGCATATGACAAGTCGAATTAACATACGCTTGTTATCCGATTTTTTAATGAAGCTAATGAAGCTTCCAATTTTATATTTTGATAGAAAAAATATTGGAGATTTATTACAACGCATACAAGATCATACAAGGATTCAAAACTTCCTTTCTTCCTCAACACTTGGGGCATTATTTTCTTTTGTAAATATTTTTGTTTTTGCTTTAGTATTGGCATATTATAACCTTTTTATTTTTACTGTTTTTTCTTTAGGGACATTATTGTATTTAGGCTGGACTATTATGTTTTTAAAAAGGCGTAAAGAATTAGATTATAAACAGTTTGATTTGGCTTCTGGAAACCAAAGTAGTATCATACAACTTTTAAATGGTATGCAAGAGATTAAGTTAAATGGTTCTGAAAGAAGAAGAAGGTGGGAATGGGAAACAATTCAAGCTCGTTTATATAAGGTTTCAATTAAAAGTTTAGGACTTCAACAAATGCAAAATATTGGAGGCTCTTCTATTAATCAATTAAAAAATATTATAATAACATTTCTTGCAGCCAAAAGTGTTATTGTTGGTGATTTAACATTGGGGGCTATGTTATCAGTCCAATATATACTTGGACAATTAAATGTTCCTGTAAATAGTTTAATAACTTTCATCCAGTCTGCACAAGACACACAGATTAGTTTAGCAAGAATCTCTGATGTCCATTTACAAGAGGATGAAGAAAGCAAAAAAGAGGATAGCATTAAACAATTACCTAATGATAAATCTATATTTATCAATGATTTAAGTTTTAGATATGGTAGTAAACACTCCCCTTTAGTTATTAAAAATATAAATTTAGAAATCCCTGAAGGTAGAGTTACAGCTATTGTAGGGGCAAGCGGAAGTGGTAAGACTACTTTATTAAAACATTTATTACGGATAATTGACCCGACTATAGGTAATATTAAAGTAGGAAATATTGCACTAAACAATTTTAGTGTTTCTTTCTGGAGGTCAAAGTGTGGTTCAGTAATGCAAGAAGGATATATATTTTCTGATACAATAGCTCGAAATATTACAGAATCTGACTCTGAAGGATTAATAAACAGAGAAAAGCTTTTACAGGCTGTTAAAATAGCAAATATTGAAACCTTTATTGAGTCTTTACCAATGGGTTATAGTACAAGAATTGGAGCTAGTGGAATGGGAATTAGTGGAGGTCAAAAACAAAGAATTTTAATAGCAAGGGCAATATATAAAAACCCTGATTACTTATTCTTTGATGAGGCTACAAGCGCATTAGATTCTACTAACGAGAGTGAAATCATGAAAAAATTAGACTTATTCTTTAAAAATAGAACTGTTGTCGTTGTCGCACATCGCTTAAGTACAGTAAAAAAAGCAGATAATATTATTGTTCTTGAGAAAGGAAAAATTATAGAGCGAGGAGACCATCAAGAGCTAGTTAATAGAAGAGGAGTATACTATCGATTAATAAAAGATCAATTAGAATTAGGAAATTAAGATGAAAATTGACGAATTAGAAAGTAATAGTGAACAAGTAAGAGAAATTCTAGAAAAGCAGCCTAATATCTTTTTAAAATGGGGAACAACAGTCATTTTTGTTGTTATCTTTTTTATGTTTTTAACTACTTGGTTTGTTAAATATCCAGACATAATTACTTCACAGGCTATAATAACAACACAAATTCCACCTCAAAAGGAGTACGCTAATAGCACAGGAATGTTAGATACCGTTTTAGTTAAAGATAATCAGTTAGTAAAACCATTACAACCTTTAGCAATCATTGAAAACACTTCCAACTATCAAGATGTATTGTTATTGAAATCTGTAATAGACACTATTAAAATAAATAATAAATCCTTTAGCTTTCCAATAGATAGCCTCCCTGTATTATTTCTTGGAGATATAGATTCAGGTTATGCGCTTTTTGAAAATAGTTATATTCAATATTTACTCAATAAACAACTAAACCCTTTTTCAAATGATGCAATTGCAAATAAATTTTCATTAGTTGAATTAAACAACCGATTATCAAATTTGAAGGCTCAGAAAAAACTTAACGAATCTGAACTTGAATTTAAAAGAAAAGATTTAGAACGAAATAAAATACTTTTTGGAAAAGGTGTTATTTCTGCAATGGATTATGAAAACAAACAGCTAGAATATCTTCAGGTAGAGCGAAATTATAAAAACATGAGTGTTTCTGTTTCACAAATAAGGGAAGCCATTAGTAATGCTAAAAAGATCTCTAAAGGAACAGAAATAAGTAAAACAAAAGAAGAAATGGTATTACTAAAAAATGTAATACAATCTTATAATCAACTTAAGAAAAGTATTAGAGACTGGGAGTTTCGTTATGTACTACAATCAAATATTGACGGTAGGGTATCTTTCTTAAATTATTGGACTGAAAACCAAAATGTAAAACAGGGGGATTTAGTCTTTACTATCATCCCTTCAACAAATTCCTCTTTTATTGCAAGATTAAAAACACCTGCACAGAATTCTGGTAAAATTAAAGAAGGACAAAAAGTGAATATAAAACTGGAAAGTTATCCAGACACAGAGTTTGGCACTTTAACTGGTGAAGTAAAGAGCATCTCTCTAATTCCAGATAATGAAGGATTTTATCTAATTGAAGTTTCTTTACCAAAAAAACT
>Ga0164313_10002809_pt1 | contig 15525 bp, 10 predicted proteins | sample GuaBasSedimGuay4_FD_113735 | JGI IMG/M metagenome (GOLD analysis project Ga0164313, IMG submission 113735) | Subseafloor sediment microbial communities from Guaymas Basin, Gulf of California, Mexico - Guay4, Core 4569-4, 0-3 cm | ecosystem: Environmental > Aquatic > Marine > Hydrothermal vents... | reverse complement strand
TTTATCTATCATCTCATTGACATTACCAGCCATATCATATACACCTTCAGGAGTTCTTCCTTTTGGATAAGAACCCACAGGGACTGTATGACCGATATGATAATCAAAATTTACTCTTGTGATATCGGGCTTTTCATTCCCCCATGGATAGAGACGCCCTTCACTTCCCCGTGCCGCAATCTCCCATTCATACTCTGTAGGCAGCCTCTTGCCCGCCCACTGCGCATAGGCTTTTGCTCCCTCTATTTTTATCAAACAAACCGGATAGAGATCTTTTCCCGGAACTACAGTATACTCGCCTTTTTCTTTTTGAATAATTCCACACCAATTGGGATCAGCCATGTCTTCCCAATAGAACTCATCATGACCTCCTGTATTGAGAAACTTTGCATATTCACCGATAGTAACTTCATATCGATCGATAAAAAAATCATCAACAGTAACCTCGCCGCGCGGTGAGGCTCCGCTTGGATCTTCATCATCAGGACCGATTACATATGTTCCGCCTTTAATTTTTTTCATACTGCCCACTTTTGGGTTTTTGGGTGGTTTTGGTGGATCTATAAATGGAAACGAGTTTTCAAGTGACCAGTCTTCCACCTGATGGACTGTACGTTCCGACATTATCACGCGTCCAAATGTTTCGATTATATGGGCCCGGTATGTAAGCATAGGCGACCATAACCAGTCAACACCCCTAATAGGCTCCCAATCAGTGATTGGCCATTCTTCCTTGATATTAAACTCAACACGACTAAAATTAACCCGCATTGATGCGCCGTTCTGATTCAATTTTTCACCACTCAGACTTCTTTCCTGAAGAGTGCTCCAGGGAATAGAACATTCATACGACCAGCCCTCATCTTTATCAAACGAATAATTTAAAGTTCCATAAGTCCGTACAGCAACACGCATACCTTTAACATCCCATGGCTCACTACCAGGTATCCATGACCAACTTTTTGGGAGTGCTCCTTTATCAAGTTCTTTGGCATACGTTATATCCCAAACAGTTCCTAGTGCATTAAATTCAATCTCAATATAATTTCTGGCATCACCATCCACATCAATAAATATTTCAAAATCACTTTCTAAACAAATTATTGTATCATTCTTTATTAAATGGGCAGTGATATTGGGTTCCTCCAGAAATCCGGCGAAATAGATATTCTTTTCATCCCATACTATTTTTGACCTTGTATCGAGATTTGGTTTTTTGTACCCTTCAAAAAGAATGTGAACATGATTTTCTGTCCACTCGGCGTTTTTCCAGCTTGACTCGTCTAATTTGCCGTCAACCATTATTTTATCGATAGTACGATATGCAACATATTGGCGCGGTTTAAAAGGCTGCGGAGTATAAGGATCGGTAATAACAGGATGTGTAAATCCCGGTTCACGTTCCATTTGCCCTTCAATAAGAGCCACCTGGGCTGATACTAGATGAGCAGTTAATAGTATAATTCCTATTACTGCAATTGTTAATAAATTGTATTTCATAAAATAAATTATTCTTTACTTCGGATTACATTAATCACATAGTGGGATCCCCCCGTCCAACCTGAATCAGACTTGTCCTTGCCTCTCCTATCCATTTGTATACTTAACGCAAGGATATCTCCGTTTTTTCTCTGTACAAGCTGTGGGGAATCATAAGGAACCAGATTTTCCGGATCGGCAGAAGTAAACAACACATCCGGATGCCACGTTTTACCATTATTATCACTAAAATACAATCCTGCATAAGATGCTCCATCTCCACCTGACCATACATCGCTCCCATCCATAACATTTACAGAACCCACCCCTATCAGAATCCGGCCCGAAGAAAGTGTTAACATATCAGGCATCTTGCCCAATATATAATCTCTTACATCTCCGACTGTAATAGTCTTTTTTACTTCTTCCCAGGTGTACCCATTATCGTGGGAAATACTCTGATACAAAACTCTTCTATCTGTATCACACCTAATATTAGCAATAATATCTCCATTCTTTGCTAATACAAATGTTGTTTCGCTAAATTTTTTATCGCCCGTGACGATAAACTCCAACTTTTGCCAACTCTTACCAATATCTGTACTTCGAATAAATGCAGCTGCTTTGGCACTAAGCCATCCTTTGTCACCCTTTCTCACACCGATAGGAATAAGTACTTCACCAAAATGAGTCGTAACTGGATTTCCAAAACCCTCCGTAAAAAGTGGCCTGATTTTTTCGCCATCCCAATCCACTTCTTCATCAGCAACCCGGGCCGGCTTTCCCCATGTTTTTCCATCATCGATTGATCGAATAATATAAGCTTCTGCTAAATTTTCCGAAAAATTTTGCCCGTATGTCAGTATTAAAGAACTGTCAGGCATCAAATGCATTCCTGACCATATATGAACGCTCCACTTATCTGTAGTCTTTGGATATACAATAATCCTAGGTTCAGACCAACTCCTGCCTTCATCTTTACTTCTCATCAATTTAAGTGTTCCTCCTGACGGGGGAATTGGCTGCCAGTTCGTAGTATAAGCTAAAAGCAGATCACCATTTCCTGCCCAACACAAAGAAGGCATACCACCAGGATTCTTCACAACAATCTGAGAGCTGACTACTTTATAATCAGTTGCATTTTTTTCGTCATCCATCGCACAACTGAAAATAAATAAAAATAACATTAAACCTGAAGCAATTAGGAGAGAGGCAAATATCCCTTTAAATAAATTTATAGTTAAATTATTCAAGGAAAATGTCAGGGTAGTTTTAGTGGCCACTTTAATAAAAATTCACTGGTTTAGCTCTATCATATTTTTGACTATTCCAAAAACTTTATGACATAACGATATGTATCTGAATCCCATATTTTACTTCCTCCACCTCGCTCTCCAATACGCATTAGATAGAGTTCTAATAACTGGTTTTCACGGTCCTCGAGTAGATTAAAGTTGGAAAGCTGCAAGGAAGCAGAGTCTAACTTCGGATTGCGATCATCGACGATAGTCACGGTTTCTTTTATCAAACTCACATTTTCTTCGTCAATTTCTGCTACTAGCAAGGGATACCGTGGGCCACTGGCTAAGGTATCCATTGATACGATATTTAAAAAATAATATAGTTTCCCACTGGCTGTGGACCGAAAGGTTCTTCCAATGCTGGCTGGTGAGAAGAATTGCTCACCTGTATCGTAACGGAAGTCTTTTACTTCGCTCCAGGTAAGACCACCATCTTCACTTACACTGTACCACTTACGCGCCGGACATTCCAATGGGTCCATACCGTAATTGGAGCCACGCATAAGAAGCAGTAGCCTCCCATCTTTAAGCTCACTAATATCGATCTCTACCAGCCCTCTTGTTGAAACCTTTCTGGGGAGAAAAACGCGATTTGATGTTTGCCAGCTATAATCCTTTAGCTCAGGGTTCCACTTTCCGACAAAGCATATAGCTCCACCCACACAACCTTCGCGGTAAGTATTGGGGAAAACCAGTGGTGTTTTTTCATCTTCTGCATCCCGGAACAGGACAGGAACAGTGGCAGCAATAATTACGTTGCCTTTTGAATGTACAGCGATGCCTCCGATATACATTTCGTTGCTTCTAAAATATGCGGGATTGCCCCAGTTTTCGGGGTCAAAGTCAGGGCCTTCTTCGTATTTTAACAAATGACCATCATCCCAATGTTCTCCATTGTCGGCCGAGAGTTGATAAAAACCATGATCACAAAACCTCCGGTCTCCTGACCAAACAACGCTAAGTGCTTCTTCCGGATCTCCCTGAAAGATTCGTTGAAACACAACTTTAATGAGCATTCCTGAGGCAGAATCAAATGGACCCGTACCATCCTGAGAGGATCCGCCTGAAAGTACAAATCCATTTTGCCTAGGTGCTTCTTTAAAAATTGGCTGCCAGGCTGACCAGTGCCTTCCATTATCTAAAGAATAGCGTTTGCGATGTGTATCCGTCCAGTCACTGGAGGATATGTTGCTCCGGTACTCTTCTCGCTTTATGCCCTTGCCAATGTATTCGATTTTGACAGTAGTTGATGTATGTGAATCCGGTGAAGGAATATACAATTCTTTTTCAATCGTACATATTTTACTAAAAGCATCCTTTGTGTATACATATCGGCCATTTACATAATATCCGGAAAAAATTCTCGCAAAACGCCAACCTATACTACGTTGAGCTGCAGAGTTGAAATGGATACTATCTGCCTTGCATTCCAGGTCATCCGTTCCTATTACAAACGTATTTTTATTACTATTTGCTACTATATGAATTATGGCATTAATAGAATCCAAATTGTTTTGATACTCGGGCGCCCTAAAAAAACCTAACTCTGAGATAAGAAACGGCAAATGCTCATTTCCCACAATGTTTCTAAATTTTGATATTAGCTTTTTTAAACTTTGTTTATACTTAGGTATTAAATCAGGTGTGGCATCATTTCCACCCTGGTGCCAAAGAATACCTTTTATTGTGCCATATTGCTTCGCAAAACTTACCTTGTCTTTGAAATTGCTTAATAATTGTACATTTCTGAAAAGCGAATCTCCAAGCCATTGCCCGATGGAACTACCTCCAACAGCGCATGGAATCAATGCAATGCTAATAGAATCGGGAATATGTTTGAGCATTTCCCTGCCAAACGACAATCCGCAATCCAATCCGGTTAGTTTAGGTTCATAAAAATGCAATGGCTCTTTGGCAAGGATCCATTGTTTGTCTTTTGTTATCGTTAGTATGCGGCTGTCTGACAAGGTATCTGTGGGCTCAACAAGGCCACGTCCGGCCATATTGGATTGTCCTGCAAGAACAAAAATCCATAGATTTTGTTTTTCAGGCATATCGTTAGCAAAAACATTTTGTTTTGGGAAATTTTTTGTGCGATCGTCTGCGGCATGCTTTTGCACAATATTCTGACTAAAAATAGAACTTGCGATGCAAAGGTTTAGGACCAGGATAATAAGTGTTTTCATTTTTTAATAATTAAATCTATTCGCCTTATTTTATCATTCGATCGAGACTTAAAATATTCAACATTAAAAATCTCGGTTGATGATAATTGCCACGTCTCATGGGATTGATTCCCCATTTTTCCCGTGAAATAGGCTCACCCCGGCGGTTTACTGCTTGCTCCCATGCTCCTACCCCCAGGCTGTATGTTTTTTTCATATATTCCCATGTCCGATTATAGTAATCCTTAGCCCAGGCCTCACCTGTATTCTCAATTACCATCATACATCCGACTAAAATCTCAGTATGTGCCCACATGGTTTTAGTAGAATATTCCGGACCCTGTACATGATCATCACCACCAAATACATAATAATCTTCATCAGCCCATCCATCAAAAATATTATCCCAACCTATCTCAAGATATCTCCTGAAATTATTTTTTGATTCATCAAAAAGCGCCTTGTTATTTTTCTGCAAAGCAAATTGCATAATCATCCACTGAGTTTCCAGGGCATGACCTAGAAACATAAATCCCTCTTTACCCTTAATCCTGCTGAAATCATGATTGAGCCTTTCATTGGTAATGCGAAATTCGGGATTATAAAAATATGTCATTATCCTATCTACATGATAGTTGAGTAACTTTTCGAGATCATCATCTTTATGATAATCCAAAAACTGAGTCAAAAGCCGTATCAAAACCATAGAATGACCCTGAAACCTAAGCCCTTCATATTTTGTCCCCTTCATGTATTGAGGAGAATTATAAGCTTTTACAGATGCCCAAATAGATTCTTTAACTAATCTGATATCATCTTCATTTTTCGAAATTTTATAATATTCTATCAGTCCATTGGCTGCAAATAACCAACCATATACATCCGAGCCTGGCTCTACTCCCTTTATCACTTTTCCATTCCTATGAACTACTTCTGCCCACTTCCCTTCTCCCTGGTACATATGTTTAACAAAAAAATCCCGTGTATTTTTTGCTATTTCCAGATACTCAGGGTTTTGACCGAAATTATTATATAAAAATGAATATACCCATACTGCCCGACCCTGGTACCAAATAAATTTCTCATCATCTACGGGAATTCCATCTTTGCTCAAATTGCATATAAAACCGCCATACTCTTTGTCGTAACCACCATTATCCCAAAAAGGCAAATATTCATCATATAATCTGCTTTTCAACTCATCGCGATGGTCTTGCCATGTTACGCCGGCAATATGTTCGGATATGTTAGATTCAACAGCCTGTTCTTTTCTTTTTTCAAAAGAGCAACCCGAAATAGCTAACGCGGAAGTGCCAGCAGTGGTTAAAATGAATTTTCGTCTTTTCATGATCATTGATAATATACTAATAGATAAACAACCCACCCACTAAAAAATGGTGGCTTCATAATGTACATAATAAAAATTTCAATCGGGATTAATAGTCATCATATTTGGTTTTGACCAAGATATCCGGGCAGCCAACACACTGCCATCAGCACCAAGATCTAAATTCTCAGGTGGATACATATTTTCACCTACCGTTACCCATGATTCATCCTCACTAATATTTGAAACTCCGAAATTGCCCATCATAGCACCCCGCTCAGGAATCACTATTTGTTCGGTACTCTTCAATACCTGCAGTTTGTCAGTATCTACTCGTGCCATAAACAATGGAGCACGGTTTCTTGGAATATGATCGTTTTTTGCACCTCGCCTGGTATAAACCAAAAATAAACCATCGCTATGGGTTGCCCAGTGCTGCTGTGTATTGTAACTGCCCAACTCCGAGCCATCTTCAAAAGTCCAGGGCTTGAAAGGCTGCCACTGCATAGCATCATCGCTAACTGACACATATGCCTTTATGTCATTCCTAAGAGTAAGATAATAACGACCCCTAAAAAAAGTAAGGGATGGTTCATAGACACCCCGTGGCACATTCCAGGACAACTCTTCCCCGTGCTTGTCATATGTCAACTGCTCTCCATCAAAACTACAATGAAGTATTGTAGATGTATAACAATTTGATGTATCATCCTTTGCTTTAAAATAAGCCGGGATCAGAAGCTTACCATCATCCTTAACTACCCACTGACCACAACCCGAACCTGAATTGTAAAATTTATATTCATCCGGCATTTTTAGTTGCTTCCATGGCAACCAATGGTCGGTTTCAGGATCATACACAGCATAGGCTGTTGAACGCATTCGTTGCTTGAGCAATTCTCCACCTCCTTTATTATAATAAACCGTATGCCCCAGGGCCAACAACTTACCTGTCGGCGCATGCCAACCAGGCGTAATATCACATATTCCAACTATAACACTATCCTTTCTATAACGCCAACCAAGTGCGGATTCTTCTTTTGGTTCAGTCCATGTTGCTCCCATATCATCGCTCTTCATAGTATAGAGCCCCGAATAAAAATCGGAATGAGAAACAAACCACTTTTGCATTGTGGTTATCAGTAGCGGTTGCCCATTTTTCCCCATCCCCGGAATTGAAGCAACCCGGGCCTGAGACCAACAAAACTTACCATCCCATTGCTGCATAATTACATCAACCTTACTGGTATAATCAAGAGGATCACTATTATTGACATTTTTAGTATCATTTCCTCCACAGGAAACCATTCCTGTAAGTATTATTGACACAAAAATCAATTGTTTCAAATTCATTTTTAAATCACCGTCGATGGTTTTTTTTATTACACTTTTCATACATAAAAATTATTATACCTTAAACTTCTCAAATTAAAAATTAAGTCGATTTATCGTGCCTTCCGAACCAGCCGATCGACAGCATCCGTCACTCGCTCTTCCACATCACTGGCCCATCTATATGCCGGAAGGCCATATTCATAGAGAAATGCACCGCCCTCGTAGCCCCCTTCATTATACACGCGCAAGGATGGAATATAGGCTACCAACACGTTTGCATAACCGCACACCCATGTGTCAGGGCCAAACTCTTTTTTAAAACGTAAAGGATAATCAACGACGGCTTCTCCGCCAATGCTGATCCAGTGCATAAAACCACCAAGCTTCCACACCTGTACCGGATAAGAGTAAGAGGTGGCTAATTGTTCCCCTGCATCTAATTTTTTAAGCATCCGACTTGCCCAGCTAGCATGAATACGGGCACGTGCAGATTTATCCATCTCATACTCATCCAAAGCATCTTCAAGTTCCTCCCGTGTTGGGGAGCTAAGATAATCCAAATCAACGAATTTAAAAGCTGTATGCAATTCGGATGGAACCGGTTTGAATTGATGTTGAAGCGCATCCTCAACAGCTTTAGAAAGTCTGTTTCCATATTGCTCACAGAGTACGACCTCTCTTCGTGGCAATGGATTCTGATCCCCACCACCAGTATTAATAAATAAAGCCATTGCCCCCGGGTGATTCTTCTCCAACTCGATCTGTGCAAAACCAGGATAGTCACCACACCATTTATTAAAGCTTAGCGTTGTAGGATGGCAGGCATACCCAAATAAAATTGCAACCAGCTGATCACCAGCTTTATGTATAGTCATTACAGGCACACTGTGATCTACTGGGCCTTTCAAAGGTGTTCCAGCCGCCAAAAGGTCCGGAACCTCAGATTCTACATTATTGCGACGGTTCACTGCAAAACTTGACGTACCTTCACCAATTGACAATCTGGCCGGTGATAAATCTGAAAAAGACTGAGCCACTGTTTCGATAATTTTCTCCTCCAAAATATCAGAATATTCTTTTACCAGTTCAGTTTGAGCACTATCTTTAGGATAATAATCAACCAAATCTTCATGGAGTCTTGGGGCACAGTGATTATGGCTAAAGGTTAACAATATCTGTGAGCGCTTTAAATGAAATCGCTTCATCAGTTTTTGGGATATGCTTTCATACATATACCTCGGAATTCCCATAAGATCACTCGTCACGACTACACTTCGCTTCCCTTTCCGATCTTCCAATGCCAGGGTCTTTACCCATATATTGTGTAAAATCCCCTCGGGTGCACGTTCATAACCATATCCTGCCAGCCATACCTGCTTTTCCGGTGTGATAATCACTTTCGCGGTTCCTGCTTTCCATGGTAATTCTTCACTCTGAGCCATAGACGGTAATGTGAAACAGATTATTAGAAAAACAAAAATATTCTTATTAAAAAAGTTCGTGACCATTTTCATATTATATATCCCTCATTTTAATCTTAGAATTCTTGCTACTTTAACAATCCTTATTCCTCAAACCAATCAGGAGGAATTTCCAGCGACCAAACCTCATTACTCAGTAGTGGTCTTGGAAATCCACCGGCTACCCATATCTTATCCTTAAACACAAAAGTTGAGTGTTCATGACGAGTCTTCCAAATCACTTCTGATTTTAACTCTGTCCAATTCAAGCCATCTTTAGAATACCAGACGTCTCCAAAATTATCGTGACTTTTAGACCAACCGCCCAACACAAACATTCTATCACGATACACTACCGAGGAAAACCATAAACGAGGATCCCAGGGCGCTGATGCTATAACTCTTTCCCAATGGATGCCATCATCGGAGCACCAGACATCATTAAAAGCTATGTGATTTGGAACATAATTTCCGCCTCCAAAAACCCAGATCTTATCATCGAATACGATCGCCTGATGATATGCGCGTGGAGACCAACCTGCGTTCTCAGTCGCCTGAGTCCACTCCTTTCCATCAGAAGAATACCACACATCATTCTTAAGACTCTTATCATCTCCAAAATAGTAATCCTCAATCCCTCCAAGTATCCAAATCTTACCTTTGAAAACAACTGCACCGGCAGCCAGGCGCGGGGTCCATCCCGCATTATTTGTTACCTGTTCCCACTTCGCTCCATCTATAGAACTCCAAACCTCATTACTGGATGAATGATCCGGCATACGCCCATCATACCATCCTCCCATAAGCCACATTTTATCTTTAAACACCAATGTCATTGACAAATCGCTGTGTTTCCATGCTGCTTCTTTCTGAACAAGATTCCAATTCTCTCCGTCAGCTGAATTCCAGACATCGCGAGGACATGGTTTATATGAATTGAACCACCCTCCCAAAATCCATAAACGGTCTTTGTAAACGAGTTCGCCCTGAGAGTCACGTGGCTGCCACCCGGCATGATCAGTAACTTTAACCCAGTTCAGATTTTCCTGAGCATTTATTGCAGAAGCTGCTACAATAATAAAATATCCGATAATTATAATTTCCCCTGATTTATAGAGAAATTGTTTTTTTCTCTTTCGAAAATTTTTTTTAATCATAATCTGCCAGACTTAAATTGCTAATGTAGTATTATAACACCTCAAAAGCACATTCATTTTATGAAAATTTTACAAGGCTATATCCTGCCAGCCTTTTACTTCTTTGTTTTAACAGTTAGGCGACAGCGGGCACGATCCGTTTGGGATCGATCCAGTTTATATATATATCCTAAAGGTTCCAACACTCGTTTGTACAGCACATCACAATGCTCACAATAATCGGGATATGGATCAATATGTTCATATTCAAGAAGCCGGCCTTTTGAAGGACAGTAATGCATAGTGATTGAAAATTCTTCGGCCTCTTCGTCCAGCTCCATTGTAAAATCAGCCGCCTCCTCTTTTAACGTTTTTTCCCAATATATCCAGCACCCACGAATACCGTTTTCAACCACCAGATCCTTAAGATTCGTTAAAAAATTGTCAGACAGATAATTCCAATAATCAACTACTGCTGCTTTACCTTCCTTTCGCTCAATAAATTTAAAAAGTTCGCTATAAGCAGGGATAAACTCTGTGCATGAAATCATAATTATTTTTTATAAAACCTCAAAATATAAGCTCCATTCTCTTCTTTGTACTCTAACATTTCAAATTCATATTGACTGCTTTCGCATATTGTCTTATTCACTGCATCAACCGTTTCACTAAACAACTGAGAGACAACATATCCATTCGATTTGATATACATAACTGCCGGCGAAGAAGATAGTCTGATGATAAGCTCATCTTCGGAATAATCCATATCAAAATCAGCTCCTTCAATCTTATAAATCCTTTCATAATGGTCTTTGATGGCGACCAATCCCGTTTCCTTAATAGCCTTCATTAATGGAGCATATAAAGACCTTGCAAACTGTATCAGATATTCGCGTACAGCTTCTTCGCCAAATTTTTTATGAATATATTCAATCCCATAATTAAAAGCGATATGAAAGTCCTTATGAAAATATGGATTGTCCGAGGCTTTCTGTGTTAAACTTTGTTTAGGCATTTTTACACTTTCTTTTAATCTGAAAATTACACTCTAATCTTTTTTGAGAATTCTTTTAAAGTATTTCTTGCGAAATTACCAAATGAAACCACATCAGACCCAAGGGCAAGAAATTTATACCCCATATCCACATATTCGTCAACATTATCCAGACTACATGGTGTAGCAGCGAATTTCCCATGTTTAATCGCAACTTCAGCAACGCGTTTTCTCGCTTCAAGGAGTTTTGGATGATTCCAATCGCCGGGAGCTCCAATAGCATGACTAAAATCTCCCGGGCCAAAAAAGAGCATATCTATTCCATCCAGGGCAGCTATTTCATCCAATTCGTCAAGAGGTTCAGGATCTTCAATTTGTATCATCACAAAACGTTGCTCATTTGCCTGCTTTATATAATCGGGCAATTCCATAGATGCATACGCGCCATCAGCGTTCCCCCCATCCAACGGGCGACGACCGATCGGATGAAACCGTGTCATCTGTACAACTCTACGAGCATCTTCTAACCCCATTATATGAGGCACCAAAATACCAGCAGCATCCAATTCGAGCGGCTTGATATAATCGCTATAACTACCGCGCGGAACCCGAATCATCACATCTGTATCATAACTTTTTGCGGCCCATACATGTGCCCGCAAACTTGTGTAATCCTGAGACAAATGCTCATTATCAATCCACATACAATCGACTCCTGCTCTAGAGGCAATTTCCGTTGCCTGAGCATCAAAATGAACATTCAAACAGCTCACTATTTCTCCGGCTCTAAGCTTTCTTAGAACCCTACTTTCTCTCATCTTCATATTGTAATATTATACGCTAATTTGTTCTAAAATTTTCAGTCTTCATTTAGTTATTTTTCACTTTTTCTGGATTTTCTGACTATTTTTATAAAAAGCCGGCTCAAATCCGGCTTTTTATAAAACAATGTTTCTACTCCAGTATTAATGCAGTGTGCTTATAACATCGCATCAATAATAGCATTAAAAGTCTCACTTGGGCGCATCGCTTCAGTGGCCTTGGCCGAATCGGGCATGAAATACCCGCCTATATCTACCGGTTTGCCCTGTGCTTTAAGAAGTTCATCAACAATCTTTGATTCATTCTTTTCAAGCGCCTTGGCAATACCATTAAATTGATTCTGCATCTCTGTATCTTTGCTTTGTGCAGCCAGCGCCTGAGCCCAGTATTTAGCAAGATAAAAACTGCTACCCCGGTTATCGATCTCGTTTACCTTACGGGAAGGCATTTTTGCGTTTTCAAGATATTTACTAATTGCCTGATCGAGAGTTTCGGCCAGGACGTTCACTTTAGCATCGCCTGTTTTTTCAACGATCATCTCCAGAGAAGGCACCAAAGCGCAATACTCACCGAGAGAATCCCATCTCAGGTGTCCTTCCTTCAGAAACTGCTGAACATGTTTGGGGGCCGAGCCGCCTGCACCGGTCTCAAATAATCCTCCACCATCCAGAAGGGGGACAATTGACAGCATTCTGGCACTTGTTCCGAGTTCGAGTATAGGAAACAAATCTGTCAGATAATCACGCATAACATTGCCCGTTACCGAAATCGTATCTTCTCCCCTGCGGATCCTTTCCAGGCTAAACCGCATAGCTTCCACAGGTGTCATTATACGGATATCCAGTCCGGTGGTATCATGATCGGGCAAGTACTTATTTATTTTTGATATGATCTCAACATCATGTCCGCGGTTCTCATCCAGCCAAAAAATGGCTGGTGAACCGGTTGCCTTCGCTCTGGACACAGCCAGTTTAACCCAATCCCGAACCGGAGCATCTTTTGTCTGACACATACGGAAGATATCACCTGTTTCTACATTTCGTTCAAGTAATGCAACACCTGTTTCATCCACAACCCGAACCTTTCCGTTAGACGGTGCTACGAAGGTTTTATCATGAGAACCATATTCTTCAGCTTTCTGAGCCATCAAACCGACGTTAGAAACATCTCCCATTGTCGACGGATCAAATTGCCCGTGTCGCTTACAATCCTCTAATATTTCCTGATAAAGAGTTGCGTAACTGCGATCCGGGATCATAGCTATGGTATCTTGTAGCTGGTCATCATTATTCCACATTCCGCCTCCATCACGTACCACATTTGGCATTGATGCATCGATGATGATATTATTGGGTGCATGCAGGTTAGTGATCCCTTTTCGTGAATCGACCATAGACAGAGCAGGGCTATTTTCATATACCGCAGCTATGTCAGCTTCAATCTCCGCCTTTTTATCAGCCGGAAGTCTGTCGAGCTTATCCAGCACATCGGCAAGTCCATTATTGACATTTGCGCCAATCTCACTGAGTACTTCCTGATGTTTGTCAAGAGCATCCCTGTAAAAAACAGATACACAATGCCCAAACATTATAGGATCAGATACTTTCATCATGGTTGCCTTGAGGTGCAGTGAAAGCAATGTGCCTTCTTCTTTTGCCTCTTCGATCGTTTGTGCATAAAATTTGCGTAGAGCAGCCACGTTCATTGCAGTAGCATCGATAACCTCATCTTCCAATAGAGAAAGTTTTTCCTTCAGAGCAGATACATTACCATTCCCATCTACAAATTCGATCTTAACATCACCTGCTTTAGTTACAGTCGTGGATATTTCGTTTTCATAGAAATCCTTTCCATCCATGTGGGCAACTCGCGTTTTTGAACCGGATGCAGGCCAGTCCCTCATCATTTTGTGAGGGTGCTTTTTTGCAAATTTCTTAACTGATATTGCTGGTCTTCGATCGGAGTTACCTTCCCGTAAGACAGGGTTAACAGCCGAACCAAGTGCTTTTGCAAATCTCACCTGAAGTTCTCTCTCCGCATCAGTTTTTGGCTCTTCAGGATAGTCAGGAATATCATATCCCTTTCCCTGAAGCTCTTTGATCGCGCTTTGTAATTGTGGAATAGAAGCGCTGATATTAGGAAGCTTAATGATATTGGCCTCTGGAGACTTAACGAGTTTTCCAAGTTCTTTCAGATCATCAGAGATTTTCTGATCCTCAGTCAACTTATCCGGGAAATTTGCAATTATTCTTCCTGCCAGCGAAATGTCACTAGTTTCAATATCAATACCGGAACTCCCGGTGAAAGCCTTAATGATAGGGAGTAAGGCATAAGAAGCCAGAGCCGGTGCTTCATCAATTTTTGTCCAAATAATTCTTTTTTCTGTCATCTTCTGTTCTTTTAAAATATTTTAATGAGTTTGATAATATGTTTTACACGGACAAATTCTATATCGTTTGATAACAGAATTATTCATCTGATATCAGCAGAAAGCGTCCGCAATGGTGCCTTGTAAGGTTCAAATTTAAGACTATTTTTTTTGTATTCATAATGCTGGAGAATATGACTTTCCAGGCTAATATCTTAACCCGGTAAAGTGAGTATTATCACATTATTTTTTGCTTGCACATCTGCATTGACCACAACAGGTATCTTCCATTATAGCATTGTATCATTGTCCCATTGTCCCACCGTCAGAATACATCTTTTTTAATTCATCTTGTATCAACACCTTCAAATCCCGGTCGGCTTTTTCTTTTCTTATCGTGTCACCTTTCCGGATAGCTTTAAAAAAGGCCATACATTTTCTTTGAGCACTAATATTCCATGTAGTTGTGTAGCCAGCCTTTCCCGATTGGTCATATACAGCTTCTACAGAGCCGGGAACATCTCGCCGGCCATGAGCCCAGTTGATGATATGTGAGTAAAAAATCAGAGCCCGGTCTATCATGATATAGAGGAACTGAATGTTCTCGATAGGTCCTACGCGTATTTGCTGTCCACCCAGATCTATACCGGCAACTTTGGTTTTTGCAAATTGCCTTCCACCCAAAATCGCCCATCCGGCTCCCATAGCGCCACCGATAGCAGTGAAAACGCCAAATGTGAGACCGGTAGCAGCTATATCGATTACAGCACCGATAGTTCCGCCTGTAATTGCGGCAAGGGTAGCTAATTGTTTACGCGTCAGACCCAGAACTTGCCATGTTTTTTCATTGAACAAATCCTGATGGACAATCGATTGCGGCGGAAGATCAAAGTTGAATATATTATGCTTATACAGTTTGCGAATCTGTTGATATGCGGCAGTTTCAATTTCCTTAATGGCTCTTGTATATTTATCAAACATCCTAAGTTTTATGCTTTCCTCGTCGGTTTCTTCAGTATAATTTTTTGAAATGGAAAAATCAAGGCTTTTTGAGAGCATCATCAAAATAATTTCAGCAGTCATCGCATTACGATGGATCCAATCCTTTTTAAACGCAGAAATAACAATTGAAAGGGGA
>Ga0164313_10002808_pt1 | contig 15526 bp, 12 predicted proteins | sample GuaBasSedimGuay4_FD_113735 | JGI IMG/M metagenome (GOLD analysis project Ga0164313, IMG submission 113735) | Subseafloor sediment microbial communities from Guaymas Basin, Gulf of California, Mexico - Guay4, Core 4569-4, 0-3 cm | ecosystem: Environmental > Aquatic > Marine > Hydrothermal vents... | reverse complement strand
AGGCAATCCCTGAGACTCCAAAGTTTCCCCTTCTGGTAGTCCTTCAACAGTAAATGTCACATCCACAGCATCCCCATATTCTATGGAAACATCATTCGCAATTATGTTTATAGCTAATTTACCGTCCTCCAGAAAAGTGAGCGGATCTGAAATTGCCTGGGCTTCGGTGTTTGGCGTTATACTACCGGCACTAACCTGTACCCCGGGATTACCCGTAAATAGAGGTACTTTGGCTATAATTTCTGTTTCCGATTTAGACACAATTTCCAGTTCTACTCCATCTAATAATACGGTAGGTTCATTCGGGAAATAATCACCAATAATTGTAACTTCAAAAGGTTCAGCGCTTGGTGTAATTCCCTCATCCCAATTAAGCACTTTTAATTTGGGTGTTTGGGTTGCTATTTGTTTAAAAGCCTTCTCTGCATTTAAAAACCCGGCACCGGCACGATCGGGGTCTCCGGCGGGAGTGGCATTCTGTATAAAAAGCTGTATGGCCTGATCGGCCAGAGTATTGGTTAAAGAAGCAGCTTCCAGGGGTAAACCATCCGGATACCAGGTTGGCTGGGCCGACATGTACAAAGCCACGGTAGCAGCAACATGGCCCACCGAAGCTGATGTTCCAAAAAATGACGTGAACCTATCTCCGGTTTTGTATTGCCCAATAGAGGCAACATTGGTATGTACACCATCCGGCGCAGTAAGAGTAACCCGTGCATTAAAACCATTCGGCAAAAGGCCACCGGAAGAGGAATAATATTCAGGAACCGGATTATCAGCATTTTGATAATTGACTGCGGCAATGGCATGGACCTCAGGTAGCATGGCTTGACCACTTATAGTTGGTGCCCCAAAATTTTCTAAAAATTCTAAACCTTCAGATCGAAAAACAATATATCTAAATGCCAGATTCGGATCAGGAGGACCATTGGCACTCGTGATCATGATATTAGCATCGCCGACACCAGTAGCCTGAAAAACTAAAATTTCAGTTGAATCACCTTCGTCATTCTTCCTGTTATTACCAACAATTAAATTACCAAAATCGTCCACTATATAAATATCCAAATCCGCGATAGCTCCAATACTATTTTCCTGAGAGGCCATACCTTCATCCCACTGCAAAACAATTAAAAAAGTTCCCGGTTGTGTTACATGAAACTTTTGCAGGATATCCTCTGTTCCATCAGCGTTAAGGTTAAAAACATGTGCTCTTTCCATGCTTGACGAAAGAAAGTTAGTCACCGGTGCCGAGGATGAACTCTTAAAAATGGCTTGAGTCGCTTGATTCCCAAAATTACCGGCAGAACTAAAATAGGATCTTCCCGGCTTGCTTGTAAATGATTGAATCGCCTGAGCATTTCTGCCACCTCCAAAAAATGGTTCTGTAATAAATGTTAGATCATCTAAAACAATATGATAACCTCTCTCACTAAATACATTAACCCCCAGTTCAATATCTCTTGGTGAAAGTGCACCCGCGTAAAACCCTAATCTGGCACCCGGCGCGATATCATGAACAATATGTAATATCGCTCTTCCCTCGTCAGAAGCTATGCCAAAAGGATATTCTTTGAAAACTTCAACAGGGGGATTATCTGGTAAATCACCTTGTTCAGCATCAATTGTTCCTTTTGATTTACCATTAGTAAAAGGCTGGGTATCTAAACTGTTAGAAATAACTCCGATATTTATTCCTCTACCATCTACAGGCACTAATTGTCCGTTATTGACCATACGATAGGAGTCTCTTATAATGTTTGATCTTTGAACGCTATCTCCCTGTGATACCACCGTACCACCTAGTTCTGAATCCGGAATGGAATGGAATAAGGATCTTGCAAAGTTAATTAGCTCTATTTCTATGTTCAGGCCTTCGAGTTCACTGATTGGAAAATAAACATCTATTGCTGAGAGATTTTCAGAGATAATTATAGCGGGATCAATTAAAAAATCAGACAATGGTACAGCATACTTATTTTGCAACATATCCATAACCTGTTGTAATTTACCTTCTTTAGGTACAATTACGATCATCACTTTTTGTCCATCTTCGCTGATCTGAAAAATAATCTCTGAGGGAATATCCCCGGCGTTCCCTGCTGTTAATGACCCTAAATTCATCCCAATTAGATCGAAATACTTGCCATTACCCTGACCAACAACGGGAAAGATAAAGCCCTCCTCTTCTTTTGGGCAATGTGATGAATTGGCACTGGCAATAACAGTGTGTACCTTTCCGCTAGGGTTGATTACCGTCCATTCAACGGTTTCTTTCTCACCAAATTCCATGGTGAAAGCCTTATCTTCAGCACCTTTTTTAAAAGAATTAACCCCTTTCGATTTTCTTTTTCCTTTACCGGAAACAACATAACTATTATTTTCATCTACAAAAACCTCCTTCTTGTTAGGGTTGTCATAGCCAAAATTTACACGATATAAACCATTTCCAATATATTGGGTACATGCGCGTACAACAATGTCTTTGCTGCCTTTTCCCCCGCCTTTCTTTTGAGAATATCCTGATACAGAAAAGAATGCAAGCATCAAAAGAACCAGTATATATCGATAGGATAAATACTTTGTTAAATTCCAACAAATTGTGCTTTTTTGAGTAAAAACGTAAATATTTTTCATATTTGAGGGGTTATTTGATCATAAGACTAATAATTCTACACTTTTATAAAAGAGTTCTAACATATTAATTCTGATAGCAAAAATTTAATCTTGTGTTTTTATGATTATTAGCTTTATTAACAATGAGATATAATTGAATCAGGGTAATTTCTAAAGAACAAATAAAAGCGCTTCTAATCACTGGATCTTGCATCCAATCCAAAGTTAGTTTGCACAGCTTCATACCAGGCGTCATCCTCTAAGGAATGCCAATCTATCCATTCTTCATCAGTAAGTGATTTTCTCCATTCCAAAAATGGTATGGCATCGGGGCCTACCGGATGACGAAGTATCCAGGAATCGGTATCGGCCACTTCAAAGATCTTATCTGCCACCAGTGTCGCCTCGGTAGGGTTTTCCAGGGATGCCCTAAATAAACCTCCAAATCGAAAAGAATGTGGATAGATAGAATTGTTCTTATCATGCTGTATGTTTCTTGCCATATCCGTATTTATAATTCCCGGCTCCACAACACATACTCGTATATTAAAAGGTTTTACTTCCTGGGCCAAACCCTCACTCAAGGCTTCAAGAGCAAATTTAGACGCCGCATATGAGGTAAGCGGAGAATTGGATATATGACCTGCAACAGATGCAATATTGATAATGCAGCCGGTCTTCTTCATTCGCATATGTGGTAGTACCTCTTTGATACATCTTATTACCCCGAAATAATTGGTTTCCATTACCTCCTTAAACTCCCTAATATCCATTTCTTCAACCGAGCCATGTCTCTCTATACCAGCGTTATTTACCAGTACATCAACCGTTCCATTTTCTTTATGGATCCTGCTTATCGTGTCCTTTACCGATTCATCAGAATCCACATCCATTTTTAAGATACTTATGGGTAAGGACGCGTCGCTTATTTTTTGTTTTAGTTCCGTTGCTGCATCCGGATTACGCATCGTCGCAAAAACCCGGTAACCTGCTCTCCCAAAAACCAAAGCTGTATCAAAACCAATTCCTCTGTTCGCACCTGTAATAATAACTGATTTCATTTTTTTATAATTAAAGTTAAAAATCAGTCAATAATATTCTTTTTCTATCACAAAAGAAAACAGATTAGGACGGGATGACCTATTTTTTGTCCGAAGGGTATCTAATATTTTTCAAGATGAAATAAAAATTTCTTAAAACCAACTATCTCCGAGACAGAGCTATAGGAGTATTTCTTTCGATTAAACCCATAAAGAAAACCCATTAAAAGATATCTAATCTATTAATGGGTTTTAAATTTTATAATAAGAGTGCCTTTCTTAAGCAGCCGTTTCCTCTGTATTGATCAATACCTGACCTCTATAATACAACTTCCCTTCATGCCAGTGTGCTCTGTGATATAGATGAGCTTCACCTGTTGTTGGATCTTTAGCTATTTGAGGAACTTCCGCTTTATAATGCGTTCTTCTTTTATTTCTTCTTTGCTTCGATGTTTTTCTTTTAGGATGCGCCATCTTTTATGTATTTTTATCTGTTATTAACTTTTTTAATTCTTCCCAACGCGGATCAATTTCGTCAGATTTTTTATCTTTATATTGTAATTCTTCAAGCTTTTTTAATACTGGTGACTGTAAGGTTCCATCTTCTATTCCGGGATGTATTCGTTTAGAAGGAACTGCCAATACAATCATTTCATATATGAATTGAGCGACATTAATTTGGTACTCTCCATGAGGTATTATCAATATTTCCTCATTATCGTCATTGTATTCCTCACCAAACTTCACTACAATGTTTAACATCCCTTTTATCGGTTGATCGAAGGGCTCATTGCTCACATCACATGCTATTTCCAGACTTCCTTTTACAGAGAAATTAAACTCTAATAAAGTCGTTTTTTTAATGAGTTCCAAATTTACAAATACCTTACTATTGAGATAATCGTCGTATTCAAAAGCTTCAAAGAACTGATTTTCAATTTTATATTCAAAATGATGTATTCCTTCTTTCAATCCAAAAAAAGAAACATCAAAATCTCTCATTGTTTTCATGAAAATATAAATTTGAGCGCGCAAAGTTAACGAATTTTAGTATATTAAAAAACTACTTCGTCAAAAATATTGTATTTTACTTTGAGGCTTTTACTTTTAATCTATTTTCCATTAAAGAAAGATATTCAGTACGTGTATTGAAAATAGAAATTCCGGTAAAAAGTGCTTCTTTAAACGAATTATTATCGGCAATTCCCTGACCTGCAATTTCATAAGCCGTGCCGTGATCCGGCGAGGTTCTGATCTTGTTCAAACCCGCAGTAAAATTAACCCCTCGCCCAAAGGATAATGCCTTGAATGGTGCGAGTCCCTGATCGTGATACATTGCTAAAACACCATCAAAATTCTTATAATTCTCTGTTCCAAAAAAGCTATCTGCAGCATAAGGACCATAAACCAATTTACCGGTTTCCTGAATCTTATCAATTGTTGGTTTAACGATTTCATCATCTTCCACACCAATTACTCCATGATCCCCACAATGTGGATTTAAACCCAAAATTGCAATCTTTGGTTTTGATTTTTGAAAATCCTGCCTTAGACAATTGTGCATAATTTCAACTTTTCTTGTAATTAATTCGGGTGTAATCGTTTCCGCAACCTCTTTAATAGGGATATGACCTGTTATCAAACCAATTTTCAGATCTTTGCACATCAATATCATCAGACTTTCTCCTTCAAGATACTCTTCTAAAAATTCAGTGTGCCCATTAAAATTAAATGTATCCGATTGAATATTATGCTTATTAATTGGAGCTGTTAACAGCATGTCTATCTGGCCTTCCTTCAAAGCTTTTGTTGCACTTTGCAAAGATTTATATGCGTATTTTCCTGATTGCTCATTGGCTATACCCAATTCAACAGACGCAGTTTCCCTCCCAATATTTAACAGATTCAGCTTATTATGAACAATGTTTTTCAAATTATCAATTCCATGAACCTGTGTATTGATATTTAGCGCCTTTTTATGATAACTGATAACTTTATTGGATCCAAATATTACAGGTGTACAAAAGTCCAGCATCCTGTTATCATCAAAGGTTTTTAAAATTACCTCTATACCTATTCCATTTGTATCGCCAACGGAAATTCCAACTATTATTTTTTCTGATTTTCTCATTCAAATAAGGAATTATTCTTAATTTTGAAATTATATTTTTACACATACTATTTGACAAATTTAATCATTATAATTTAGAATATGTTCACTGGAATAATAGAAGAAGCAGGAGAAGTTGTTCAATTAAAACGGGACAAAGAAAATATGCATATTACCGTTAAAAGTAATTTTTGCTCAGAACTACAAATAGATCAAAGTTTGGCCCATAACGGAGTTTGTTTAACCGTGGTGGAGCTAAGTGAGAATAACTATACGGTAACAGCTATTAAAGAGACAATGGATAAATCGAATCTTGGAGATTTAAAAATTGGGGATAAGATAAATTTGGAAAGGGCAATGCTATTGGGAGATCGTTTAGACGGACACATCGTTCAAGGTCATGTTGATCAGGTAGCTAAATGCACACATATAGAGACGTTAGAAGGTAGCTGGTTCTACACATTCGAATATGATGAAAAATTAGAAAATCTAACTATTGAAAAAGGATCAATTACAATTAATGGCGTTAGTCTGACAGTTGTAAACTCGAAAAAGAATAACTTCGGCGTGGCAATAATTCCATATACATACGAACATACAAATTTCCATAAATTTAAGGTGGGTGATCTCGTCAATTTAGAATTTGATGTGATCGGAAAATATGTAGCAAAATTATTGTCTAAATAAACTACGCCAATACAAGTTTACAATTCGAGTTCAAAGGGCTGTGGACCTACTACGGATACAGGTCGGTCAAACCATATCTTCTCTCCCTTCGAAGCACAATCTGCATGAAAGGTAAAGTACAATTTCGGAAACAAATATGATAATTATTAAGAAAGGTCTCTTATTTTCTTAATGGCAAAACCAATTGCCAAAATGAATAAGCCGATAATCCCTCCATCAATAGGTAATGGTGGTGGTGGTGGTGGTGGTCCTTGGGCAAATATATTACCTGCCATTAGAACAAAAACAATAAATAAAAATCTTTTAAAGTACTGATAATTCATAAGATTTGGCCTTTTTTACTCTTTTGCTAATTTTCTTCTAACGCCTCAAATAATTGATTATTGCAAATATATGAAAAACATTTTTTTTAAACTATAAAACAAAATTAATTCCAAAAAAAAATTGTGGACCCAGAAGGGCTCGAACCTTCGACCCCCTGATTATGAGTCAGGTGCTCTAACCAACTGAGCTATGGGTCCCAAAATCGAAAGGCAAAATTAAACTTATTTTATATTCTGCACAATATTTTTAGTCTTTTATTAGTTATGATTTAAAACAAATCATATTTACACAAATTTTGGTCAATAAACTTATTCTTTCACTCGCTTTTTCTTTTGTGATATTTACAACAAATGCCCAAGACCCGGCGGTGTCAACTTATCCTGACAACTCCAACACAACAAAATCGTATGATGATAGTACAGGAGTTAATCAAGTTTCGAATTCAGGGATAGAAAGAAAGTGGTATTTTGGTGGCTTTCTTAGTTTCGCCTTTTGGAATGAAGGAACGGATCTTTTAGTTGCACCAAAAGCTTATTATCGATTTTCACGCATGTTTATGCTGGGGTTTGGCTTAACTTATATCTATTCGGATGGAGAATACAGAGAAACTTATCAAGATTACTCTTACGATATATTTAACTATCACTCCAATTCAATCGGAGGAAGCTTCGCCATTATATTTAGGCCCATTAACTTCCTTCAGCTTTCAGCAGAATATGAAAATCTTCATACTACCAGGATGGGAGAGGATAATCGGCTTGGAGAGGATAATTTTTCCAGAACATATTGGGATACCGGACTGTTTTTAGGAGTTTCGTATGCTACAGGGAATTTTGCTTTCGGACTACGGTACAACGTATTATATGATTCATCTACCAGCCCCTACGCATCGGCTCTCACTCCTGTAGTGAGTTTCTATTTCTAAACCAGACCTTTTGCCATTCCTTTTTTAATATCATAAGGGTTATTTCATTTACAACTTCTCCAAAATCAGTCGTCCCTATATCTCCAAGTTTTTTTTCAGAAATATCAATACGATATAAAAAATTAATGAATTTTTGAAAATCCTTCTCCATAAGTGTTGCAATAACCTGGGTCAGATTTTTTATTAATAATTCAGGAGCCTGATTTACATCAAACTGTATCTCTACTCCTGATAAGGACAAATCCTTATTTATTTGCCGGATCAATTCCTTTAACATCTCCATTTGCTTCAACCTGAACAAGGATTGCAAAGTACTATTCTTTTTGTCAAACATTAGAGGATCATTTATATCTGTCAAGAAAGCTTTTATAGCGTTTTTCTCGTTTAAATAAGACCAGATAGTTTCTCTCCTGACTGAAGTTCATCAACCTGTTCTCACATTCAATATACTTGGTAAAAATAGTTCAATCTTAATAATAAATAATATAAACTTTGGAAACTTTTTTTGTGTTATGAGTTTCCTTATAGTTATATTTGCCAGCCCAATGAAAGAAAATATTTTAAATAAGGCAGTTGAGTTATTCCTGCGCTACGGCTTTAAAAGTGTTACCATGGACGATATTGCCAATGATCTGGCCATATCCAAAAAAACTATTTACAAATATTTCAGCCATAAACTAGATCTGATTGATGCCAGTACCATTTTGGTGCACGAGAGAGTAGACAGGATGATTGGCGAAATAGTAATGCAGAATTTTAACGCGATTGAAGAAAATTTTGTCGTTAAATCTATTTTTAAAGACATGTTCAAAAACGTTAAGACCTCCCCAATGTTTCAATTGAAAAAATACTATCCCGAAACCTATAGTAAAGTAATGAAACATCAAATGAGCACATTCAGTGGCTGTATAAGAGAAAACCTTCACAAAGGGATTAAAGAAAAACTTTATCGAAAGGACATCGATATTGAAATAGTGATGAAATTTTATTTTCAATTAATTTACGGGGCCTATGATGGTGATCTCTTTGGAACCAATATGGAGGACATTATAAAAACAGAGGTAAAGATATTGGAATACCACACAAGATCGATTGCAACTTCTAAAGGGGTCAAAGTTTTAGAAGAGCAACTAATCAATACAATTAAAACATGAGACAATATATTATTCTAAGCATAAGCATCCTGTTTTCTTTTGTTCTGTTTTCACAAGAAAATTCTTATTCATTTACAGTAGATGAAGCTGTTAATTATTCTTTAAAGAACAACTATACCGCAAAAAACAGCGCACTGGATGTGGAAATTGCAGAAAAAGTGATGACAGAATACAAAGCATTTGGTCTGCCTCAAATAGATGGTAAAGTAGATTATAATAACTACTTAATACAAAACATCACTCTAATCCCCAGTGAAATAGTCGGTGGTCCCCCGGGCGAATTTGAAGAAGTTATTTTTGGTGCCAAACAAAATTTAAATGCCACAGTAACCCTGACACAAGTAATTTTTGATGGGGCTTACTTAGTTGCTTTACAATCTACAAAAGCCTATCTGAAAATTTCTAACCTGTCGAAAGTTAAAACTGAACAGCAAATCAGAGAAGCGGTGATCAACGCTTATGGCAGTGTTCTGGTGGCGCGTGAGGCTATCTTAATCCTGAAAGACAATATCGCTACGCTAGAAAAAAATCTCAATGAAACCAAGGCTTATTTAGAAAATGGTTTTGCTGAAGTTCAGGACTTCGAGCAACAGCAGATCACCCTGCTAAATACGGAGAATCAATTAAATAAAGCCGTTAGGCTAGAGATTATTGCTAAGAAAATGCTCAACCTCGTATTGGGTATTCCGATCGAAATTCCGGTTGAGCTAAAGGATAGTCTGGAACATCTCGCCTTGAGCAGTACCGATTTAAATTTGATAAATAAAAGCTTTGTTCTGGATGATCACATAGATTTCAAAATTGCCGATAATCGAGTGGTCACCCAGGAATTACAATTGAAGTATGAAAAAAGTAAAAATATACCAACCTTAAATGCTTTTATTAATTATTCGACTTTCGCTCAAAACAACAATAATATTTTCTTTAAGAACAATGGAAGGTGGTTCGATTCATCCTTATTAGGAGTTAGTTTAAATATTCCTATTTTCAGTAGTTTGGAACGAAAATCAAGGGCCCAACAAGCAAAAATGGGTTTGGATCAAATGGTAATCGAACTGGATGAAACTTCAGAAAAATTAAAACTTCAGGTTGAAACTGCCAGAAACAAGTATCAGTTCGCTTTAGATCAATTTCAAACTTTAAAACAAAATTTGGTACTGGCCGAAAGTATTGCCGAGAAGGAGCAGATCAAATTTTTTGAAGGACTTAGTACTAGCTTCAATCTGGCAAATGCGCAAAACCAATTATACAGAACACAACAAAATTATATCGAATCTATACTAGGAATAATTGAATCGAAAGTTGAATTAGAAAATGCACTTAACATTTATTAAAATGAAATACACACTAACTTATATTATTATTATTGCCTTATTCTTTTCTTGTGGAAAAGATACTGATCAATCCAACGAATCCTTGACTCAATTGCAAGATAAAAAAATATCTATAACTAAAAGTATAGACAGTTTGAACTCCATTTTAAGGATAATTGAAAGCAATATTGACAAACTTGATAATAATAATAATAAGAATCTTCAAGCTATTTCAATTATAACTCCTACAGAAGAATCATTCAAACATTATATAGAGATCCAAGGTGTGGTAAAATCTGACAAAAATATTGTATTAAGATCTGAATTGGGTGGTACGGTTCTTCAAATATTTGTACGAGAAGGACAACAAGTTAAAAAAGGAACAGTTTTGGTCCAATTGGACGATTCAAATTTAAAGAATAATATGGCCGAACTAAATACCGAGATAATTCTAGCTAAAACCACTTACGACAGGCAAAAAAGATTATGGGAGCAAAAAATTGGGTCAGAAATGCAATATTTACAGACGAAAACGCAGTACGAAAGTTTAGAGAACAATGTTAATACATTAAAGGATCAAGCAAACAAAATGAAAATAATAGCACCTTTTTCAGGTGTTGTGGATGAAATATTTTCTAAAAAAGGTGAGTTGACAAATCCCCAAACCCAAGTTGTTAGACTGGTCAATTTAGATGAGGTTTATATTGAAGCCGATGTTACAGAAACCTATTTACCATATATAAAAATCGGAAATGAAACTCTAGTTAGATTTCCATCAATAAATATAGAAATCGTCTCTACCGTAGCTCAAGTTGGAAATGTCATCAATCCTAATAATAGAAGCTTTAAAACTAAAATTAACATTCCCAATAAGGACAATAATCTAAAACCAAACTTATTAGCTGATATAAAAATCGTTGATCTAGAAACTAACGGAATTGTTATTCCATCAAATTTAATTCAAAAAGATCAGATCGGAGATAGTTATGTATATACTGTAAGCAATAAAAATTATGAATATCTGATTACAAGAAAATTAGTGAAAATAGCAAATGAATATAATCACAATTCGCTTATTGAAGATGGTCTAAGTGCTAATGATACTTTAGTGAACAGAGGGGCAAGATTTGTGAGAAATGGTGAAATAGTAAGAATTACAAACTAAATTATTACCTCAGAAGAAAAGAACGTTAAGATGGACAGTATCAATAAAGAATTTAAATTATCTACTTGGGCAATTAAAAATAAAATGACAGTTTTTGTACTGTTATTTATGATATTTTTTGCTGGTATCTTGTCGTACAACAGTATGCCTCGAGAGGCATTCCCTGAAGTAGTGATCCCACAGATCTATGTTTCAACACCCTACCCCGGAAACTCGGCCTTAGATATAGAAAAATTAATTACCAGACCATTAGAAAAAGAAATAAATGGTATTTCTGATGTAGATGAAATTATATCTACTTCTGTTGAAGGATTTTCTACTATACAGGTCAAATTCAACTTCGATGTTACTCCTACCGAAGCTTTACGCAAGGTAAAGGACAAAGTAGATGCCGCACTATCCGACAAAGATTTTCCAAAGGATTTGCCTGCAGAACCAAATATTCAAGAAATGAACATTTCTGAATTGATACCGATCATGAATATTAATCTATCGGGAGATTTTTCGATGGATCAACTTAAATTGTTTGGTGAATATTTGGAAGATGAAATTGAAAAAGTACCCGAAATATCAAAAGTTAATATTAGAGGTATTCAAGATAAAGAAATGGAAATTAGTATAGACCTATACAAAATGGAAATTTCTAAAATTAGTTTTAAAGATATTGAAACTTCAATTCAAAATGAAAACATAACGATATCAGGAGGTGATCTTTTAGAAAATGGAATAAGAAGGAACGTAAGGGTCATTGGTGAATTCAAATCTGTAAAAGATATTGAAGATATAATAATAAAACAGGAGAATGAAGAAATAGTCTATTTAAGAGATATTGGCAATGTTCTTTTTAAAGAGCAGGAAAAAACGAGTTATGCACGAGAATTCTCTCAACCTGTTGTTATGTTGGACGTAATAAAACGAGGAGGAGAAAATTTAATTAATGCGTCAGAACAAATTGACGTAATAATTGCCAATGCTCAGAAAAATATCTTCCCGTCAAATTTAAATATCAGCAAAACAAATGATGTGACCAATGATACTAAAACAATGGTAGCAGATCTGGAGAATAGTATCATTCTTGGGATCATATTGGTAGTGCTGGTATTATTATTCTTTTTAGGGATACGAAATGCATTATTTGTAGGTATTGCAATACCTCTTTCGATGTTCATTTCCTTTATTATTTTGAGTGTGATGGGTGTTACGCTCAATATGATGGTTTTGTTCTCATTGCTTATTGCCCTCGGAATGTTGGTTGATAATGGTATTGTGGTCGTGGAAAATATTTATCGATTATTAGATGAAGGGTATTCAAAATTTGACGCTGCAAAATATGGAGTTGGCGAGGTAGCTATGCCAATTATAGCTTCAACTGCAACAACTCTGGCTGCCTTCCTTCCTATAGCTTTTTGGCCAGGTATGATGGGTGAATTCATGAAATATTTACCTATAACCTTGATCATTGTTCTGGGTTCTTCACTATTTGTGGCTCTAATTATAAACCCTATGTTGACCTCTGTTTACATGAAGATCAAGGAGGATGAAGTTAATTTTAAAAAGTTGCTCAGAAGTAGCTTGATCATGGTCGGTATAGGTGTTATATCCATTATTATTGGTATTACTGGCGATCTAAAATTTTTGAATGCATTAGGCCTCATCTTAATATTGGCCGGAGCACTCAGAATTATAAATACAAAAGTACTAAGCCCTTCCACTTTATGGTTCCAAAATAAATTTCTGCCTAAATTAGAAAATATGTATGAGCAGTCTATTCGATTTGCTTTAAATGGTCGCAATGCTTATAGATTTTTTTTCGGAACTTTTGGTCTTCTTATACTAACGGTTTTCATATTTTCAATTTTTCCTCCAAAAATTTTATTTTTTCCTGAAACACCACCTAAGCAAGTTTTCGTATATCTTGAATATCCGATCGGCACTGATATCGAAGTAACTAATGCACTTTCCATCGAAATAGAAAATAGGATACAAGAACACCTTGAAAAATATGAGGTCGATGGTCAAAATTTATTAGTAACCTCAGTGATCGGACAAGTTGGTGAAGGAACAAGTGACCCTATGCAGGGACCCCAAGGAGGAGTAACTCCAAATAAAGCAAAGATCACCGTTGATTTTGTAAAATTTATGGATCGAGGTGGTGTTGAAACTGATGAGGTCTTAATGGAAATTAGAGACCTCTTATATAATTATCCAGGTGTAAAGATCGTAGTTGACAAACCAACTGAAGGTCCTCCAGCAGGTGCGCCAATAAATATTGAAGTTAGCGGCAATGATTATGAACAGCTCATAGCCACAGCCGACAACATAAAACTATATATTGATAACTCAAATATTGCAGGTATTGAAGAATTAAAATTAGATATAGAAGAAGGTAAACCAGAATTGCCAATTATTGTTGATCGACAAAAGGCAAGACGTTTGAATATTTCAACCGGACAAATAGGAACATCTATAAGAACCTCTTTATATGGTAAAGAAATTTCGACATTTAAAGATGGTGAAGATGATTACCCAATTAATCTGAGATTAATGGATAAATACAGATATAACAAGGAGGCATTGATCAACCAGAAAATTACTTTTAGAGATCAAAATAGCGGTAAAGTAGTTCAAATTCCTATAAAGGCATTTACTCGTACTGAGAACTCATCTACCTTTAGCGCAGTAAAACGAAAAGATCTTAATAGGGTCATTACCATTTATTCCAATGTACTCGAGAATTTTAATGCAACGGAAATTAATGAACAAATTAAGGCCTTAATGCTTAATTATAATCTACCAAGTGACACTTCGGTATCATTTACTGGTGAGCAAGAAGAGCAAGCAAAACAAATGGCATTCTTGAGCAAGGCTTTATTGATTGCAGTTTTTTTAATTTTCTTAATTCTTGTTGGTCAATTCAACTCAACTTCAACGCCAGTAATTATATCCATATCGGTTCTATTGAGTTTGATTGGTGTATTGTTAGGATTGGTTATTTTTAGAATGGAATTTGTGATAATGATGACCATGATAGGAATAATATCCTTGGCTGGAATAGTAGTTAATAATGCTATTGTTTTAATTGATTACACAAATTTAGTAATCGATAGAAAACTCTTAGAAAATAATATAACCAAAAATGAAATTACTAAAAGTTTGGTCTATGAAAGTATTGTTGAAGGTGGAAAAGTGCGTTTACGTCCTGTTCTTTTAACAGCTATTACAACAATACTGGGCTTATTACCTTTAGCAATAGGAATAAATATCAATTTTATTACCTTATTCACTGAGTTCAATCCTAACTTTTACATCGGTGGAGAAAATGTAGCATTTTGGGGTCCAATGTCATGGACGATAATATTTGGTTTAACATTTGCCACTTTTTTAACATTGATTTTAGTTCCGGTTATGTTCTATATTCAGTTCTTGTTAAAAATAAAATTAATCAGTAGAAAAAAATTGGTTAGCAATTAAAACCAGTAGCCCACATTAATATACCAGATGCTCTGCCCTGTATCAGGGCTCCAGGAATATTGTAATTGGATTGGACCTATCAAGGTCTTTAAACCATATCCAATTGCATATCCCGATATCACTGTTTCGAAGAATTTTAAATCTTCCCATAAATTATCATCAACCTCGGCAAAGTTACCGGTAAAAGAAACATGATTGTTTCTGAAGAATTCATATCGAAGCGTAAGTCCCATTTTTGCAAACGATGACGCATTTAGATCCGCAACTTCGTAACCGTAAAATTTTACAAAGGTATTTACGAAATTGTCATTATTACCACCTAAAATATAATCGTGAACGCTGCTTCCATTTGACTCAACAGTTAACCCAGCATCTCCAAAAAGCTGAAGGGTTAATTTATCAAAAAAGGTATAAGCGTATCCAATATTTCCATAGACCTGTGCGAAGCGCTTAAATTTATACACGGAATAAAATGACAATAAGTAATTAAGGTAGTTTACTTCAAGGAAAAACCCACTCTTTGGAAAATAATCAGCATCATAAGAATCATAGCTCATTTTGGCAAATAAAATTCCGTAACCACCATCTTCTAAATACTCTTTTTGATTTTTACCATCAACGACTGTGGTTGTGAACACTTTTAGATCTTTAAACTCCGCTCCTATCCTAAGAGCAAACTTATCCTTAACCGTTGTTTGTACATAAAACTGAGTAGATCTGT
>Ga0164313_10002807_pt1 | contig 15529 bp, 18 predicted proteins | sample GuaBasSedimGuay4_FD_113735 | JGI IMG/M metagenome (GOLD analysis project Ga0164313, IMG submission 113735) | Subseafloor sediment microbial communities from Guaymas Basin, Gulf of California, Mexico - Guay4, Core 4569-4, 0-3 cm | ecosystem: Environmental > Aquatic > Marine > Hydrothermal vents... | reverse complement strand
TTCGAGCGCGATGCCGAACAGAGCGATGAAACCAACCGACGACGGGACCGAGAGGTTCTGTCCCGAAATCCACAGGGCGGCGATTCCGCCTACCAGAGCAAGTGGAATATTGAGAAGGATCAGTGCCGTGCTCTTGAGCGAGTTGAAGCTCGAGTAGAGGAGCACGAAGATCAGCAGGAGGGTCACAGGCACCACGAGCGCAAGGCGCTTGTTAGCCTTTTGCTGCAGTTCGAATTGGCCGCCCCATGTCACGAGGTAGCCGGGAGGCAGGTCGACGCCCCGTTCGATCGCCGCCTGCCCTTCTGCGACGAAGGATCCGATGTCACGGTCGACCACGTTGCACTGGACGGTGATGAAGCGCTGACCGTTCTCGCGGGTGATCTGCCGGGGGCCGACGATCTCCCTCATCTCGACGACCTGCGAGAGAGGCACTGTGGCCCCGTCAGGCGTCGGCACGAGGATCGAGGCTATGGCCTCCGGAGTGTCACGATACTCCTCGGGGTAGCGCACCAGGATTTCAAATCGACGCACACCCTCGAAGACCTGACCGGCCGTCTCGCCTCCGACCGCGGCCCGGATGACGCGTTGGACATCCTCGACGTTGAGTCCCCATCGGGCCACGGCCTCACGGTCCACACGGATGAGCAGCTGTGGGGTGCCCGAGATCTGGTCCGCCTGGACGTCGGCGGCGCCACGGACCTGGCCCACGACTGCCGCGATCTCGTCGGCCATTTTCTTCAGAACCTCGAGATCGTCACCGAAGAGCTTGATGGCAAGCTCGGCGCGCACCCCTTCAAGCAGCTCGTCGACGGTCATTGCGATCGGCTGAGTAAAATTGGAGAGAACGCCCGGGACCTCTCCCAGGTGCTCTCGGATGACATCCTCAAGCTCGGCCTGGCTGTCGACCCGCCACTGGTCCTTTGGCTGGAGGAAGAGGTACATCTCGGCGCTGTTCACGGGATCGGTGTGGGCGCCGACCTCACCGCGGCCGATTCGAGTGACGACCGAATCGATCTCCGGAAGCTCCATGAGCTGTTGTTCGACGCGCATTGCCACCGCAGTGCTCTCGGTCAGCGCAATCGATGGGGCCATTGTGAGACGCAGCACCAGGGTGCCTTCCTGGAGAGAAGGCGTGAACTCCGACCCGAGCTGCGGCACGATCAGGATCCCGAGGATGAGTAGACCAACGGCCAACGCGACCGCAACGCCGCGGTGTCCGACAAAGAACCTGACAAGAGGCTCATAGGGTCGGTTCAGCGCTGCAACGATCCGGTCGCTGAGACTGAAGCCCGAGACCTTCGGGCGCCTCATGAGCAGCCATGCCATGACCGGGGACACCACCAGCGCATAGACCAGCGATCCGAACATGGCCATGGCGACGGTGTATGCGAGCGGCCGGAAGGTTTTGCCCTCGACCCCCTGCAGGGTGAAGAGGGGTAGGAAGACAATGACGATGATCGAGATCGCGAAGAGGATCGGCCGGGCGACCTCGCTGCCGGCTCGCCCGATGATTTCAAGCCGGCTTTCGCCGGGTTTGGCGTCCCGCAGTATGCGGTCGATGTTCTCGACCATGACGATGGTGCCGTCCACCATCATTCCGATGGCGATGGCAAGCCCGCCGAAGGACATCAGATTCGCCGACAGGCCGAACAGGCGCATGCCGATGAACGCAGCCAAGACCGAAAACGGGATCGAGAAGGCGACCACGACACTGGCGCGAACACCACCCATGAAGACCAGGAGCACGGCCCCGACCAGGGCGATACCGATGAGCAATGCGGTGGTGACGGTGCGGACGGCGGCCTCCACCAGACTCTTTTGCTCGTAGTAGGGTACGAGGCGTAATCCCTCCGGGAGGATGTCGTTGACCTCCTCGAGCTTTTCCTCGACGGCGCTGATCACGGTGGACGAGTTCGTTCCGAAGAGCTTGATGACCTGTCCGGCGACGATTTCTTCAACGCCGTTTCTGGTCTGCAATCCACGACGAATCGCACCACCGATGCCGATTTCGGCAAGATCGCCGAGGAATACCGGTGTTCCGTCTACGGTCTTGATGACGATTTGCCGAAGGTCCGCAATCCCGGTGACCAGACCCACCGAGCGAATGATGAGCTCCTCGTCATTGCGCTCCAGAAACTGGGCGCCGACGTTGAGGTTGTTGGCGTGAATCGCGTCGATCACCATCGCGAGCGTCACGTCGTATCGAAGCAGGGCCGTCGGATCGACCTCGACGTGGAACTGCTTCTCCCAGCCACCGATCCCGAGCACCTCGGTGACACCCGGGACCGTCTGCAGCTGGAACTTGACGAGCCAGTCCTGGATCGTGCGCAGCTCCTCGAGGGTGTAACGACCGGTGGTGTCCTCGAGATAGTAGAAGAGGATGAGCCCCATCCCCGTTGAGATCGGCCCCATCGCCGGGTCGCCGAATCCTTCGGGTATCTGCTCACGCGCCTCCTGCAGCCGCTCTCCGACCACCTGGCGCGCGAAGTAGATGTCGATGTCGTCTTCGAAGTACACGTTGACCACGGAGAGGCCGAAGTTCGAGATCGAGCGAATCTCCTCGATCCCCGGCAGCCCGTTCATGGCCACCTCGACGGGGAAGGTCACGTACTTCTCGATCTCTTCGGGCGCCAGACCTTCGGTCAGGGTGAAGACCTGGACGAGGTTCGGTGAGACATCAGGAAACGCGTCGACGGGAAGCAGGCGGTAGCTCCACCACCCCGCCGCCATAACGAGCACCGTCAGGGTCATGATCAAGAGCCGGTTGGAAAGGACACCGCGGATGAGACGATCAACCATGATGACCTCCCTCAGTGCCCGTGGCCGTCGCCGAAGGCATCCTTGCCCAGGTCGGCTTTGAGACTGAATCCGCCGGCGGCCACATAGCGTTCACCCGGTTCGAGACCGGAAACGACCTCCACCCTTTCGCGAGTCCTCTTCCCAAGGACCATGGGACGCATCTCGAAGCCGTCGTCTGTTTCGACGAAGATAACGTCATCGCCATCCTCCATACGGATGACGGCGGTCACCGGTACGACCACCCCGACTTCAGTCGCCGATGTGGTGACCTTCGCGGTGACGAAACAGCCCGGATGCCAAATGCCTTCAGAGTTCGAGGCAATGATCCTGGCCATGGCGGTGCGCGTGTCTTCGCCCACGAGGGGCTGGACGAAGTCGATCGACAGATCGACCTCATCGCCGTGCGGAGTCTCGACGCGGACCGTCTGTCCCTCGAGGACCGAGCCGATGTCCTTCTGGTAGACCGACAGGTCGATCCACACCGTCGAAAGATCGGCCACCGTAAACACCGTCGTTCCGGCCGGAACGGTCTCGCCGATGGTGATGTGCCGATCGATGACGGTGCCGTCGAACGGAACGGTCAGCCTGTAGTGCGTCAGGGCCGCGTCGTGTTGATTCGGCATTTGACTGAGCTGAGATTGGGAAATTCCCAAGGCCAGCAGCTTCTGCTCAGCGGTACGAAGCTCGATTCGAGATTCAGCACGGCCTTTCCGCGCATCGAGGTAGTCCTGCTCGGAAGAGACCTTTTCTTCCCACAGCCGCTCCTCACGCAGGTAGGTGGCTTCTGCGAGCTTCATGCGCTCCGTCGCTGCCAGAAAAGCCGCTTTGGCGTCCGCAAGCTCGCGACTCTCGAGGACGGCCAGGAGCTTCCCCCGAGTCACCGCATCACCGAGACTGGCGTGGACCTCGCGAACCACTCCCCCGACCCGGGGCGCCACGTGCGCCATGCGATCGCCGTTCACCTGCACCTCGCCAGGGAGCTCGGTGGTGACCTCGAGTTCTTGGGGACCGGCTGTCGCGATTCGGAGCCCCAGCCGCTCGATGGCGGCCGTGTCCATCCGCACGATCGAGCTTTCGCCGTGCTCGTCATGCTCGCCTTCGTGCTCGCCACCATCGACAAGTGTCGCAAGATCGGCCTCGGGGGACGTACCACCGCCACAGCCCACGGTCGCAAGCATGACGAGGACGAGAGCCACGGGTTTGATCGTGATGAACTCAGTGGATTTCATTGTTGTTCTCCTTGGGGTTCGTGTCGGCTTGGGGACGTTGCGGGAAATCGGAGTCCATCTCACGGCCGATCAACCGCTCGAGACCGGTCCTGGTCAGGGCATACTCCTCACGGCTGTCGAGGAGAAGCGAGTGGGTCTCGAAGAGCGCCCGCTGGGCGTCGAGCAGATCGAGGAACCCGAATTTCCCCGCGCTGTAACCGGTCTCGGTCGCGAGGAAGGCCTCGTTTGCAGACGGCACGACCTCGGTTCCCATCACTGAAACTTCCGTGGCCGCCGCCTGGAGGCGTTCGAGGGTGGCGGCGAGCTCTGCTTCGAGGTCGATGCGAGTGCCTCTGACCTCATGTCTCGTGCGCTCGAGTTCGAACTTCGCCGCTTTTCGATTGCCCTGGTTTCGGTCGAAGATCGGGACCGGCACCGAGAGCCCGGCGACCCAGGCGGAATCGCCCGTTTGTTCGAATCTCCGCGGACCGACACTGATGGTCAGATCCGGAATACGAGATGACCTCTCGAAATCGACCGCGCGCTCGCGGAGCTCGATCTGCTCTTCGAGACGGGTGATCTCGGGCGCGTGGCGCAGATACTCCTGAAGCTGCCCCAGAGCGGGTGACTCGGTCGGCTCTGGAAGATCGCCGGTCGCCCGGCTGAAATCCGGAACCGATGAACCCCACGTGGCAGATAGGAGGGCTCTGGCCGCCTCGAGCTCACGTGCGGCGCGAGCCAGCCGAACCCGGGTCTGGGCCACCTCGACGCTCGCGCGGGTCGCCTCAACCGGGGAGACCTTGCCGGCATCTACTCTGGCCTGAACGGTCCGTAAGAACCGGTTGGCCAGCTCGAGCATCTTTTCCACCAGCTCCTGGCGCTTCTGAGCGGCGAGAACTCGATAGAACGCCGAGGTGGTGTCCGCAATCACATCGAGCCGGACGGCCTCGAAATCGCGACCCGCGAGCAGGTGGCCGGACTTGGCCACCGCCCGTCCGCGCCCCCTTCTGGGTCCCAACGGGATCGGCTGGCTGATGACGGCGGTCGTCTCGGCGGCGTTGTAGCCGGCGATCTCACCTTGACCGCCGAAGTTCTCTGCCTCGATTGAAATCTCCGGGTTTGGAAACAGCCCGGCCTGGGTGATTCTGGCCTCGGCTGCGGACACCGCGAACGATCCTGCGGCCAAGGACGGATTGCCCTGCAGCGCCCGTGAGATCGCCTGATCCAAGGGAAGATCTCCGGCGGTTGGTTTCTGGTGGATTGTTTGTCGTGATTCCGGCTCGGCCGGCTTGTTCGGTTCTGCGCTTTCTGAGAATGGCACAGGCCAAAGAAACGACACGAAAAGGAATGCAAAAGATAGCGTACGCATTCAGGTCTCCTTGTGGCGGGAAAATCGAATATACAAACCCACGGCCTGACCAGAGGCCCGACCAAATATCGACTCAGCTGGGTGGAAACCTAGGTCTGGAGAACGACCGTCGTGAGGGGCTTGAGGGTTTGCCGACGCTGGTCCGTCTCCGACACATTCTTGAAGCTGGCCGAGCGGCCGTCAACAGCACGTGGAGAGCACGCGACACAATCGGCGTCGAGGTCTTGTTGAGTCAGGTGCAAGCCCTTCGACCTCAGAAGCGACATCTTGAGCTGTAGGTCCGTACAGTCGCCGCACGTGGCGCCTGCGAGCGCCAGCCCGGCGTCTTCACCCGGGTCGCCGGCCGTGCCCGAAATGCAACACCCCTCCAAGAGGGACTCAACGTCAACGTGACCATCGAGACCCAGACAGACAACTGCGCCGCCAAGCTGAGCGGCACTACTCAGAACGAGTACTGCCGCCAACATGCAGGCCGTTACGGTCGTAGGGGGTCGTAGTTGCATCTTCATCGCTGAGTGTGGGCGACCATGCGAAGGTCGCGCGCACCGAGGGTACAACATCTCAAAGCGCGTGTATGATTCCAACCAATCTTTTACAGCGCTGAACCGGATACCGGAGGGATGAGATGGAAATCAGATACGCTCTCGTCAAGGAACTTTCAGAAATGGGCTACGACCAGGCGGTCGAACGCGCGACCGAGCTGCTCGCCGAAGAGGGTTTCGGCGTTCTCACCGAGATTGACGTCAAAGCGACATTGAAGAAGAAGCTCAATCTGGACTTCAAGCGCTACGTGATCCTCGGCGCCTGCAACCCCAGCCTCGCACACCAGGCCCTGAGTGGCGAGCCCCTGCTCGGCGTCCTCCTGCCCTGCAACGTGGTGGTGATGGAGCGCGACGGCGGCGGCGTCACGGTCGCCGCTTTCAAGCCTACCGCCGGTTTTTCTCTGGTCGACAACCCCGAGGTCATGCCGATTGCCGAACAGGTCGAGAAGAAGATGCTGCGGGTTCTTGACGGGCTTGGTTGAAGGCGAGGTCTCGAGTCTCTCCTCGCTCGGCCGAACGAGCCATATCGAGTCCGGGAGGTGAGAAATGACATCGAAACGATGGTTGATCACGGCCGTGACGACCGTGCTCGTGCTGTTGGCTGCTCCGCACAGTCCCGCCCAGGTGCTGGAGGTTCGCGTCGTGATCGAGGGCGTGGTCCAGATCCCTGTCGTCCGGAACCTCGGCCCCCGGTTCGCTGGAAATGGACTGGGTGGCGAGGCTCGGTGTGAGGATCTACCTGTGAGAAGGCGACCAGCATGGATCCTCGCCACCGTGGTCGTGGTCGTGGCGGGGTTTCTGGCTACCCGCGCATGGTTTCCCGGCTCGATCGAGCCGGGATACTCCGTGGTCGGCGAGTGGGGCGGGGCGGGTGACGGCCCCGGGCGGTTCAACGGGCCGATCGGGGTCGCGGTCGGTGTCGGCGTCGGTCACGATGACCGCATCTTCGTCGCCGACATGGACAACGACCGGGTGCAGAAGTTCACAGCCGACGGGAAGTTCCTGGTCGCCGTCGAGGCCGGTTTCGACCGTCCCACCGACGTCGCCGAGGCCGCCGACGGCAGCCTCTACGTCACCGACTTCGGCCACGACCGGGTGGTGCGGATGGTCCAGGACGAGGAATGACGGGTGCCATCCGGTCGCTGACTCCTCCCGCGCCGCTCGTACTCTGTGCACCGCTTCACCATCGGCAGGGGGTCACTGTCAGGGAGGGCTGTTCGTGAAAGTCCCCCCCCGGGGGGGGGAGAGAGAGGAACCACCGCAATTCGCCGAAGCGAATTACTGTCGGATCGCCGCCTCAACCCCCTCGACTCGCGACTTGAGATCGAGAAGCTCACGTTCGAGAGTACTGATCCTGGTGTCGATCTCGGCGTACGACAGCTTGATCATCGAACGAACATCGCCAAAGTCTTGCCTGACCTCTGATCTGAACGTATCGAACTCGGACCTGAACTCCCCGACCTCGGTTCTGAACGTATCGAACTCGGACCTGAACTCCCCGGCCTCGGTTCTGAACGTATCGAACTCGGACCTGAACTCTCCGAATTCGGTTCTGAGGTCCCCGATGCTGCTCTTCATCTCTGATCGGAGCAACGCATGGCCCTCAGCAATGATCTCAATCTTCGACTCAAGACCTTCAGCCACAACGCCGAAGTAGTGTTTGATCTCGTCAATTGCCCGCTGGTCCACACCTTCCTCCAGCCCGTTCAGAATCACTCACCACTCCACGGAAAACCCGAGGAAGCAGAGTAGCACGAGACTCACGGTCGATGCCCCGGCCCGAATCGAACGCGCATGGTAGGCCGCGTGGGCGTCCGGCGCCTCACTCCAGTGGTTGACCGAGCCCGGCCTCGCGCAGCGTCGCCTCGTCGGGGCCTCGGCCGGCGCAGCAGCCGGCGAGGGCGCCGTTGACGGACACTGCCGGCACCGAGCTGACGTCGAGCTCCTTCGCCCGGGCGGCGACCTGCGGGTCGTGCATGTCGAGCACACTGACCTCGCACGACGGGCACGCCAGCCGGCGGACCATCTCCACTGTCGGTTCACACGCGGGGCAGCCGGCGCTGAACACCTCGATCAATCTCTTGTCACTCATCTGATACCTCCTCGAGCGCGCCGAGGATCGGGCACTCGCTGGTCGGGCCGCTCGCCGGGCAGTCGGCGGCCAGTTTTTCGAGAGCGGCGCGCATGGCCTCGAGGGACCGGATCTTCTCCTCGATGTCGGCGATCTTCGCGTTGGCCCGAACGCTGATCTGCCGGCAGGAGGTCCCCGGCCGGATCCGGAGTTCGAGAAGCTCCCCGATCTCGCGGAGCGTGAAACCGAGCTCCTTGGCGCGGCGGATGAAGCGGACCCGGTCGACGGCGCTTTGGGGGTACTCGCGGTAGCCGGAGAAGCGACGCGGCGGCTCCGGCAGGAGCCCCTTGCGCTCGTAAAAACGGATGGTCTCCACCCCGACCCCCGCCTTTTTCGCCAGCTCGCCCGTGGTCATCGACTCCACTATTTCGACCTCCTGCACACATGATAGACCCCGTACCTCGGTACGGAGTCAAGGGGTCATTCGGTGTGCTTCTTTCGTTGTGTTCAGGCTCGTCCCCGGTTGTCCCTGACTACCCCGCGCAGCACGAGAGCTGACTGACGTCCTTGGTGAATGTCTGGGCGCATAGCTTGATCCCCTCGACCATGGTGAGGTACGGGAAGAGCTGATTTGCGAGGTCTGTGATCGTGAGGTTCCCACGCATGGCGAGACCCACGGATTGAATGATCTCGCCGCCTTCTGCGGCCAGAACCTGGGCGCCCAGGAGCCGGCCGGAGCCCTTCTCAGCCACCAGCTTGATGAAGCCGCGGGTGTCGAAGTTGGCGAGTGCCCGTGGGACGTTCTCGAGGGCCAGGGTGCGGCTCTCCACCTCGAGGTCCTGCTCGCGGGCGGCGGCCTCGGTGAGACCGACAATGCCGACCTGCGGATCGGTGAAGGCGACCGCCGGCATCGCCTCGAGATCGAGTTCGGCGTCGCCGCCCATCATGTTGATCGCGGCCCGGGTGCCGGCCGCTGCGGCGACGTAGACGAACTGCGGCATGGTTGTACAGTCGCCGCCGGCATAAATATCCTCGGCAGATGTGCGGAGGTGGGAGTCGACCTCGATGGCGCCATCGGCGGTGGTCGCGACGCCTGCACGTTCGAGCTTCAGACCGGCGGTGTTCGGCCGGCGGCTGGCAGCCACCAGCAGACGGTCGGCCTCGACGACGCCGTGGTCGGTTTCGAGCCGGAACACGTCGCCGTCATGCTCGACAAACGTGGGCACGGTGTGGAGCAGGACGCGAATGCCCTCTTCCTCGAAGACCTCTTTGAGACCCTCCCCAAGGGCCGGGTCTTCCTTGGACATGAATGTCGAGCGTGCCAGCACGGTGACCTCGGAACCCAGTCGGCGGAAGGCTTGAGCGAGCTCGAGGGAGACGAATGACCCGCCAATGACAACGAGATGACGTGGCAGCTCCTCCGCCACCAGGGCTTCGGTCGAGGTCCAGTGCGGGGTGTCGGCGAGACCGGGGATGTCGGGCACGAAGGGGCTCGCCCCGGTGGCGATGAAGATGCGGTCCGGGGTCAGACGTAGTTCGGAGCCGTCGTCGATGTGCACCATCAGGGTGCGGGCATCTTCAAAGGAGGCGAAACCGCGCAGGAGCTCAATGTTCGGGTTGGTCTCGAGGATGTTCTCGTACTTGGCGTGGCGCAGCTCCTCGACCAGGGCCTGCTGCTGGACGACCATAGCTTGGCGGTCGATGACCGGGCGGGTGTGGCTGACGCCGTCAAACGGGTGGGCCGCCTGGGTGTGGGCGGCGTGCGCGCCGCGGAGGAAAACCTTGGACGGCACGCAGCCGATGTTGACGCAGGTGCCGCCGATGGTGCCGGCCTCGATCATCGTGACCTTCGCACCTTCCTCGGTCGCACGGATGGCTGCGGCAAAGGCCCCGGAGCCGGAGCCGATCACCGCCACGTTGAGGTCGTCGCCGCCGCCGGTGGCGGTCGCGGGTACGATGTCCGCAACTTCGGCCGAGTACCCTGCGGCGGCCACCGCCGCGGTCAGCTCGGAGGCGGCAAGCTCCTCGGGCGCCTCGACCTCCGCCTCAGCACGTTCGTAGGACACCGTGGCCGAGACCCCGGGGAGCGCATTCAACGCCGTCGAAACGTGCTCAACGCATCCGGCGCAGGTCATCCCAACAATATGCAGTGCGGTCTTCACGGGATCATTCCTGCTCTCGGTTCGTGGTCGGGCTCTCGAGAGAAGCCTCGTATCCGAGCTTGCCGATCGTTGCGACGATCTCCTCCGGTGAAACCTCGGCCGCGTCATACCTGACCTCAGCGACGCCTTCCTTGTGGGAGGCGGTGACGGAATCAACGCCGTCGAGACGGCCGACGGCCATCTTGATGCCGGCCTCACAGCCGGAGCAGGTCATCCCTTCTACGGCAAACTCGGCAGTCTTCAGGTTGTCCGAATCGGGAGTTGATTCAGCCGGCGTTCGACTGCACCCTCCGACGAGAAGAGCACCGGCGGCCAGAGTCATGACGATGATGAGATGGATGCGTTGCATCAGGCTGCTCCTTTCACGCCCGGCTCAAAACAGGAAACCGGCGTAGTACGGAAACGTGGTGAGCGCGAGTGCGACGGCGGCGACGATCCACAGCACGATGCGCCGGCGGCGACGGTTGGCGGGTACGGCGCAGGTCTGACCGGGCTCACACTTCTCGGGCCGGTAAGCGCGGTAGAAAGCAAATCCGAGGATGGCGATGGTCATGACCAGGAAGTAGGGCCGCAGCGGCTCGAGCTTGGCCCCGAGAGCGGCCGAGCCGACCCCCGCGACGGCCACTACAACCGGCAGGATGCAGCACAACGAGGCACCGAAGGCGGCGAGCACCGCACTGAAGATCGTGAACAGGTTCTTTTGCGTGTCTTCCATCGTGTGCTCTCCTGACCGGTCTCACGACCGCTTGAGCAGAGCGGCAAGGGCGCGGGTGACCCGCTCGAGCCGTTCATCTTCGGAACCGGTCATACAGGTGTTCATACAGTCTCTGAGCTCATGCTCGACCAGCACCGCGGCGAAGGCGTTGATCGCCGCTTTGACGGCTGCAACCTGGAGCAGGATCTCATCGGCACAGCGCTGTTCCAGGACCATGCCGCGGATGGACCGCACATGCCCCTCGAGTCGGGCGAGGCGGTTCCCGAGCGCGATCCGGGTGTCGGAATCCAGATACACGAGAGTATCGATCGGTGTTTCATGTGCCGTTTCCATCGAATGTCATCCTCCCAGGTCGGTTTCTGGTGGTTCCTACTTGGAATCACGATGACCCTATCCCCTGGTGGGGGTTATGACGAGGGACCGGCGGAGGTTACATTTCATTGACCTACCCTCATCAACTCCTTGCGGGTGGGATGCCCGGTCTTTGGAGTGCGGGCGTCCAGGCTATGTTCGGAACTTCGCCCTGGCGTGCCCGCCTGCACCGCAATATTTCACACCGGCGGGACGCCGGCGCACCAATAGCGCTCCGTTCCCTGGAGTCCAGGCCTTCGGCGATCCCCTTTTATTCCCTGTTTGTCGTCCCGTTCACCCGCACTTTTCACCGGGTTTCGTCTCGAGGTCGGCGAGGTGCAGAATCCAGCAGGGCTTTCGACCGAGGATTCGGTTGTTGCTTGACAACCGAAGATATTTGGCTATATTGCCAAACAATGAAGAATGGACGTCGGCTCACCGGCCGGACCAAGGCCAACATGGAAGCTCGGGCGAAGGTCATGAAGGCTCTCGCCCACCCCAGCCGGCTCTTCATCGTCGATGAGCTGTCGCGTGGCGAACGCTGCGTGTGCGAGCTCACCGAGATGATCGGCGCCGATGTCTCGACAGTGTCCAAGCACCTGGCTCTGCTCAAGACCGCCGGAGTAGTGCTCGATGAACGGCGGGGGCAGCAGGTGTTCTACCGCCTTCGGGTGCCGTGCATCCTCAACTTCTTCGGCTGTGTCGAGGCTGTGCTTGACGAGATGGGCCGCTGCGATCTCACGGCGGCCTCGTGATTCGTCTCTCTTTTTGTCTCATAATTGGCGATATTGCCAAATATTATCGAGACCATCGGGGGTAGCTGTTGATCGACTGGAAGTCCGAGTGGAAGACCCTGGCGTGGATGTTGGCCGCCTTCGCCGTCTTCTTCTGGCTGCCGGTCGGCTGGCCTCGCTTCGACGGCGCGGTCACCGAGGCCCTTTTCCTGACCAGGTGGTACGCCCGCGAGCACGTGCTCCTGTGCCTCGTTCCGGCATTCTTCATCGCCGGGGCGATCGCCAGCTTCGTCAGCCAGGCCGCGGTCATGAAGTACCTCGGACCGCGGGCGCCCAAAGTGGTGGCCTACGGCGTGGCCTCGGTCAGCGGTACCATCCTCGCGGTGTGCTCGTGTACGGTCCTGCCGCTCTTCGCCGGCATCCACCAGATGGGCGCCGGGCTCGGGCCGGCCACGGCCTTCCTTTACTCCGGGCCGGCAATCAACGTCCTCGCCATCGTGCTCACCGCAAGTGTTCTCGGCGCCAAGCTCGGGGCGGCGCGCGCGGTTGGCGCGGTGCTCTTCGCGCTCGTCGTCGGCGCGCTCATGGCGCTGATCTTCAAAACCTCCGAGAAGGCCCGTGCGGATACGGCCATGGCATTACCCGAGCCCGACGACGTCCGCCCCCTCGGCCAAACGGCGGCGTTCTTCGCTGCCCAGGTGGCCATTCTGGTCTTCGCCAACTGGGCCCGTCCGGATGACCCGACCGGGCTGTGGTTCGCCATCTGGCGCGCCAAGTGGTGGCTGACCTCCACCGGCGCTGTCGCACTGGGCCTGATCCTGATGCGGTGGTTCGGTCTGAAAGGATGGAAGGTGGCGGCCATCGCGATTTCGGTTGGGGGCCTCGCCCTGGCGCTCCCCCACCACCCGGAGCTCGCTTTCTCCGCCGGGGTCGTCGGCCTGGCCGCGTTCACGGCGCGGGACGACGGTGAGCTCGGTCAGTGGTTCGCCTCGAGCTGGGGTTACGCCAAGCAGATTCTGCCGCTGCTCCTCGGCGGTGTCCTCATTGCCGGTCTTCTGCTCGGCCGGCCCGGACACGAGGGATTGATCCCGCCGGGCTGGGTGGAGACCGCGGTCGGCGGCAACGGGTTCGCCGCCACTCTCTTCGCCTCGGTCGCCGGCGCCCTGATGTACTTCGCAACCCTCACCGAGGTGCCCATTCTGCAGGGCTTGATCGGCGCCGGGATGGGACCGGGGCCGTCCTTGGCCCTCCTGCTCGCCGGGCCGGCGCTGTCGCTGCCCAACATGATCGTCATCGCCAGCGTCATCGGTTGGAAGAAAACATCGGTCTACATCGGTCTGGTGGTGGTGATGGCCACCGTCACCGGTCTCGTCTACGGATCATTCATCGCATAGGAGGCGCGTCATGAAAAAGCTCATCGTCCTCGGCCCGGGCTGTCCACGCTGCGAGAGCCTGGCAAATCTCACCGAACAGGCCGCCGACCAGCTCGGGATCGAGTACGAGCTGGAAAAGCTCACCGACATCAAACAGTTCCCCAAGTACGGTCTGATGATGACCCCGGGCCTCGTTGTCGACGGCGAGCTCAAGGTCCACGGCAAGCTCCCGTCGCTCGACGAAATCAAGAACATGCTGGCGCAGGAGGTGTCATGAACACGATCACTCGATCCTTGAGATTCGCTCCGATGGTGGCTGTCGTCGCGGTCTTCCTCGTGCTGGCGGCCGGAGCCACGGCGCCGGCGAGCGCGGACGAAACAGCCTCCCAGCCGGTCACCCTCACCGATGGTGTGGTGGCCTTCTATTTTCACGGCAACGTCCGCTGCGCGACCTGCCGGAAGCTCGAGGCCTACACCGACGAGGCCATCCACTCCGGCTTCGCAAACGCGCTCGATGACGGCGTCCTCACCTAGAGCGTGGTCAACACCGACGAGCCCGAGAACAAGCACTTCATCGAGGACTTCCAGCTGGTCACCAAGTCGGTGGTCCTGGCCGAGTACCACGACGGCAAGATCGTCCGTTCCAAGAACCTCGACAAGGTATGGCAGCTGGTGCGTAACAAGGACGACTTCATCGAGTACGTCCAGAACGAGGCGGGCGCGTTCCTCGGGGAGAGCTGATGGACTCGTTGTGGCTGGCGATGGGCACGGCGCTCTGGCTAGGGATCCTGGCCTCGATCAGTCCGTGCCCGCTGGCCACCAACATCGTCGCCGTGTCCTATGTCGGTCGTCAGGTCGGCAGCACCCGCGCCATCCTCCTCTCCGGCGTGCTCTATACCCTCGGGCGCACCCTCGCCTACGTCGCACTCGGCGCCGCAGCGGTGTGGTCGCTGATGTCCGTGGTCTCGGTTTCAAACTTTCTCCAGGGCGGCTTTCACCGCGCGCTCGGTCCGTTGCTGGTCGCCGTGGGTCTCCTGCTCCTGGGGGTCTTCAAGCTCAACCTGTCGGGCCCGGGCGTCGGCGACGACCTCCAGCAACGGGTCGATCGCTGGGGGATCTGGGGCGCCGGTCTGCTCGGCCTCGTCTTCGCCCTGACCTTCTGTCCGGTGTCGGCGGGACTCTTTTTCGGCAGCCTGGTGCCGCTGGCGGCAGATCGCGGTTCGCCGCTGCTGCTGCCAACGGCCTTCGGCATCGGCACCGCGCTCCCCGTAGCTGTTTTCTCCGTGCTGCTCGCGGCCGGTGCGGGTTGGTTGGGGCGAGCGCTCGACCGAGTTCAGGCATTCGAGATCTGGGCCCGACGGGTGACCGCCGTTGTCTTCATCGGGGTCGGCGTCTACGAGACCCTTCGATCGACGTTGTACCTCATCTGATCCCGTGCCCGATCGGACGACTTACCCCGGCTCCGCCGTTCCCGGCAGTCTTCCTGAGCGTGCTCGAAACCAATGTCGAGGAGCATGGCGATGTGTTGGTCGGAGATCGAGTACCAGACCATTCGCCCTTTTCTCCTGGCTCTGATCAGCTCCCGGTCGCGGAGCAACCTCAACTGATGGCTGACCGCCGACACGGACAGCTGAACCACAGAGGCCAGGTTGGTCACACACATCTCTCCTTTCGACCTCAAGACCCTCAGGATAGTCAACCTCGTAGGATCGCCGAGGGCGGAGAAGAGGCGGGACAGGCAGACCGTTTCCCAGCTTTCGTAGTTCCCCGGCCCAACATCGTTCCCGGAGTTTGAATCCGCACCTGCGGTTTTCTTGGGTGCCGTCACCGTCGGCATGGTTTGCTCCTCGGTTCGGAGTTGGTGATTCGAGTGGGCGGGATGGAGGTCATCGGTAAGCCTCACGGCCGAAGAAACGTTGCTTAAAACCGAGCGAGACGTTGACCAGCCCGATGAGCACCGGCACCTCGACCAGCGGGCCGATCACCGCCGCGAACGCGACCCCCGAGTCGATTCCGAATGTGGCGATGGCGACCGCGATAGCAAGCTCGAAGTTGTTCGATGCCGCGGTGAAGCTCAATGTTGCCGAGCGCTCGTAGTCGGCGCCGACCTTCTTCGACATGAAGAACGACACCAGGAACATGATGACGAAGTAGATGAGCAGCGGGATTGCGATCCGCACCACGTCGAACGGCAGCTCGACGATG
>Ga0164313_10002806_pt1 | contig 15534 bp, 9 predicted proteins | sample GuaBasSedimGuay4_FD_113735 | JGI IMG/M metagenome (GOLD analysis project Ga0164313, IMG submission 113735) | Subseafloor sediment microbial communities from Guaymas Basin, Gulf of California, Mexico - Guay4, Core 4569-4, 0-3 cm | ecosystem: Environmental > Aquatic > Marine > Hydrothermal vents >... | reverse complement strand
TCTGGGCAAATCGGCGAACAACATCCATACCCGCGCCACCTGGAAACCCCAGCGTGAGCCCCGTTTTCGCCGCCTCCATGCCACCATCATGACGTCAACCCGAAAAGCTTCTGAGACGGTCTGTGAAGGACGCGCCTACACCACACGGCCGGCAAAATCGCTCCAGGAACCCGTAGGCGGGTCCTTTTAGGGCCCGCCGCCAAGACGTTTCGGAACGAGGAGAGGCCCAACCTGAGCGAACCGGAGACGTACGTTTCGAATTTCGAATTTGCCGTCCCCCAGCTTGCATCCTCCACCGGAAACCCACAGCCGACGTGCCGCTGTTGCGGAGGGCCTCGTCGCGAGGGACCCGACAGTGCTCGCCACGCGGGGCGCTTCCAGCACCGTCGACGCACCGCAATCAGCCTCGAAGGCCATTTATCACTCCTACCTCTCGGAAAGTCGCGGCGGGCCCGGCCCGACGTGGCTTTCCGAGGGCGGGCGGACACGGACGCGGGTCAGTTTGCCTCGACCTCCAACCGGTGGCCCGCCGAATAGGCGGTGAACTCGGGTGCGTACATCGACTGAAGGACCGCTGGGCCGACCCTGAAGGCGCCGGCCATGTTGGCCCGGAGCCGGTATTTGAAGGTGTACTCGCCGGCCGGTAGCCACTCGAAGAAGAAGTTGGTGCCCGAATCGCGGATCTCCTCGTACCATGAGATTCCGAGATCCCACTTGTATTGCGAGTGCAGGGTCTCGGGTTCGAAACCGGCGCCCCGCGGATCGCGCAGGTGGACATACTCGGCGGCGTGCTTGGCGCGGATCGAGAGTTGGACCTCGATCTGGTCACCGACCTCGATCTCTTCGCCATCGGCCAGCGGTCTCAGCACCCAACCCGAACCATCGTTGAAGCGTCGGAAGTAGCTGCGCTCGACCGCGAGGAGATCGCCCCGCGCCTCCTCGGGAAGCCGCTCGGTCGAGAAGTGCCAGGTGGCGGAGGCGAAGGCAAAGCCTTTGGACGGCTTCTCGACGACGATCGTCGACATGGTCTTCGGGTCGATCTTGTCGCCGGTCACGATGACCCGGTTGCGACCGCCGGTGTATTCGTCGGGCTCGAAGACAAAGCGCGTGGTCTGCGGGCCGACCGCGACCGAGATCTCCTCGCGCACCGCCAGCGCATCCTCGTGCCGGAGGTAGTAGGCGAGCGAGTAGAGAACCTCGGCGGTGGCACGGGTCGACTTCCAGTGGTTGAGCTTTTTGTTCAAGAACAGCCAGTGGACGAGACCGTGGCGACGGCTGTCGTCGGGTTCGAGCTCGGTCAGGGTGCGGAGTGCAAAAGCGTGAGTCTCGGTGGTGTCGTTGTACCAGAGCCAGGCGCGGTCCTCGGGCGCCCAGTAGGTGCCGAGGTCGGGATCGTTCTTCGCCGAGTCCATGACCGCGTCGAAGACCAACACCGCGTCGTCGTGACGGCCGGCCCTCTCGAGGGTCAGCGCGAGATAGCCCTTGGTCAGCGGCGAGTGCTGCCGCCAGTGGCGGAAGCTGAAATCGAGCATTTGTTTCCGGTCGTCAGCTGTGAAGATGCCACCGGTCCACGACTCGTCGGGGTAGTTGGAGAGTACGTAGTTGAGGAAGGTGATGGTCTCCCAGCAGCAGTCGCCGCCCATCATCAGATCGACCCACTCGTCGATAAAGTGGCGGTGCATGTACGCCCACGCACGGACAATGACGTCCTTGGGTGCGTCGACGCCGAACTCGAGCCCCTTGGAGAAGCCGTAGAGGATGTAGAGCGTCATCCACGGCGAGGGAGGGCCGCCAGGAAACCACGGGAAGGCGCCGATCGAGGTCTGGCTCTTTTTGAGCTTGGCGAGGGCGGCGTCGCGCTGGGCGCGGGTGATCTTCGGGTCGAGGACATTGATCAGATCGTCGGCGTCCTCGGCGCCGCCGCGGGCGGTCTGAAGCCACGGTGTCTCGACGAGCTCCATCTTGCGGTTGGGGTCGTCGGCCTCCCAGGGCTCGAGGCGGGTCTCGCGCGCCGACAGCTTCTCGGCCATTTGCTCCACCGCCGGGTACTGGTCGAAGAGACTGCCGACGATGCCGGTGGATACGAATCGGTTCAGTGTCTGTTCGGTGCACTCGTAGGGGTAGTTCACCAGATAGGGCAGGGCGTTGAGCACCGAGTAGAAGAGCTGGGCGTCGATGGTCACCACGAGCTGGTCGTTGATCAGGCTCGGGTCGTCGTCCGCGGCCATGTCGGCGAAGTGAAGCTCGCGGCGGTCGGCGTCGTGGAGGGTTGCAAAGCGTGACTGCATGAGGTGCATGCGCCCGGGGAGCACCGGCAACGGCCGCAGCTCACCGTCCGAGAAGGCGCCGGCGCGGGCGGTGACCTTGAAAGCCACGGTGCCGACCCGGGCCGGGATTTCAAGCGGGAAGCTGAGGTCGGCGCCCTTTCCGGCTTCAACCGAGAACGCCACCCCTGATGTTTCTTCGGCCGACAGACCGAAGAGCGGCCGCAGATCCTCATCGGTCGCGGGGTCGAAGATTCTGAGGTTGAGAGCGCCGTCGAATGCCTCCTCGCCGGCATTGTTGACCACGACCTTGAGCACCGCCCGGTCGCCCTCGCGCAGGAAGCGCGGCAGGTAGGGCCGCACCATCAGCTCCTTGACGCTCGCCGCCTGCCGGGTCACCGAGCCGCCGCGAAGGTCTGCCGTGACGGCGTGCACCCACAGGTTCCAGTCGGTGACCGAGTCGGGTACCTCGAACTCAACCGTCGCCGAGCCGTCGTCCGACAGCAACAGATGGGGCTCCCAGAAGGCCGTCTCCGAAAAGTCCGAGCGCAGTTCGACCGAAGATCCTTCACCGACCGTTGTGGCCTCACCACCAACTTGGTTGAGATCCGCCCTTCCCTCGTCCCTCTGCTTCGCCTCGTCCGCCTCCTCTTCGGCCATCGGAGCGGGCGCCGCGGCGTCCGACAGCGCCATGCTCGACTCCATGGCAACGCCGGCCTTCATCATCCGGTAGCGCCCCCGCCGGCCCGGACCGCCGATGCCGTAACCGTCGAGCGCTTTCAGATAATCACCGTGCAGGTGGGGATAACCAGGCGGGCCGGAAAGGCTCGACCGGCTCCACACCTGTTGCGCGTAGCCGAGGTTGTCCCACAGCCCGGCGACGGAGGTGCGGTCGGGGTACAGCGAGAGCGGGCTCGGCGGCGTATGGGGGGCGAAGATGTCGAGCGAGCGGTCGTACATGTAGGCCAGCAGCTCGGCGGTCTCCGCGTCGACCGAAGAGCCGTCGTGGGCTCGTACGGTAACGGTGAAGGTCTCACGCGTGCCGGGACGCATGCGATCGCGGAAGGTGGCGAAGTCGAGCTCGAGCCGCCTGTCGTCCCACGGCACGAAGACCCGCGCGGTTTGCCGAATGAGCTGGTGGTCGCGGACCAGGGTGAGGGTGGCCCCGAAGCCACCGCGGTTTCCCGAGGTTATTGGAAACTCGATCACGCGCGAACGCCCAGCCCCGATCACGCGCCGCTCGAGCCTTCGCCCGTCGCGAAAGATCTCGAGCACCATCTCCTGCGCCTTCAATCCGGTAAAAACGAAGAGACTGGCGGTCTCCCCCACCGCCACCGATGAGCGGTCGAAACGCAGCAGCGCCGGCAGCGCGAGTTGGGTACGCCGTTTGCCGGCGACGACCAGGTTCTTGGTGGTGGTGAACTCGGCGCCGTACTCGTCTTTGGTGGCATAGAGTAGCCGGTAGGCGCCGGCCGACAGACCGGGTAGCGCGAGCTCGGCGGCGCCGTCCTCGCTGTGGGCCAATTCTCCAGCGGCGATCTCCTCACCCTCATCCCACATCGCCAGCACCGCATTGGGGTCGTAGCCGGGCTGCCACCGCGGACGCAACCCATCCCCGGGAGTGCGGTAGGCATCGTCATCGGCGGGCGTGGGCAACGGCTGATCGGCCGGGGTCAGGGTCTCCGGCGGTTGCTCGAGGCGCACCAGCCGCCACGACCCCGCACCCGCGCGCGGGGCGCCGTCAAGATCGGTGCGGAGGACCCGCACGGTGGCTGCGTCGTCCGTCATGTGGAAACCCAAGTCGTCGACGATACGCGCCTCGACCGCCACGAAACCGAGCCGGAAGGTGCGCTCAGCGGACCTGGTCTCGCCCCCCTCATCGGTGACATCGACCGCGAGACGGTATCGATATGTGACACCCTGCTCGGCCTCGCGTTCGTCGGCTTCCGGGGTGAAGTCGAGGTGGAAGCGCCCCTCCTCATCGAGACCCGTTTCGCCGGCTGCCACGACCTGTGTCTGGTTCGAAGCCGAGGGGTACCACCAGTACCACCAGCGCGGATAGACGGGCTCGCGGGTGACCCGCCACGTGACCGACCCGGTCACCACCGGCAGGCCGAAGTAGTAGCGCACATCACCTGAAAGTGCCGCTTCTCGGTTAAGGCGCAGCGGATCTTGCGGGTCGGCAATCTCCACCTCGAAGGTGGGGCGTTTGTACTCCTCGACCCGGATAAAGCTCTGACCCCCGAACGAGGTCCGGACGCGCCAGCGGCCGAGGAGCCGGCCGGCCGGGATCGCAAACTCACCGCTCGTCGATCCGAAGGCGTTGGTCGAAACCGTCACCGATGCCACCTGCTCGCCGTTGGCATCGAGCAGCTCAACGTGGAGCGGGGCGTTCGCCACCGTCTGGTACTCGATGTCTTCGCCACCGCCGCGATAGGCGACGACCTTCCAGTAGAGCTTCTGCCGCGGACGGTAGACCGAACGATCGGTGTAGATCAGGGCCGAGCTCGAATCCCCGCGTCCTCCATCGCCCTGCTGGTAGAGCCGGTTGGCATCGAGGGCGAGGTCGTCGCCGTGACGTCCTACGAGGAAGTACTGGTCGTGCTTCCAGTGGCGCTGGTCGAAGCGCACCCTGCCGTCGCCGCCGGTCCGCAGCCGCTCGACCTCGCGGTGGCCTCGCTGGTAGTCATAACGGTAGAGAGAGACCGTCACGCCCTCGAGAGTGCGACCGCTCGCTCCCGAGCGTGCGGTCACCTCGTAGCCGTCCTTGACCCTGCGGGTCACCAGCACCAGATCCGAGAGGATGAAGCTCTGGGCCACCAGAAAATTGTTGCGCTGGGAGAAATCGGCCCGCATGGAGGCCACCACCAGGTAGGCGCCGGGCTCCGAAACCTGGGGCAGGTCATAGCTCAGGTGCGACCGGTAGTCCGGGGTCGGCGGCAGCTCCACCGTCCATTCGGCGTCGGGAGCGCCTGCCATGATCTCCTCGGCCTCGCGGTAGTGCGGCTGGAGGTTGTAGTCCTCGGCGCCTTCAATGAAGTCGACGAGGTCGTAGCGATAGGCCCGGAAATACAGGGCCGACAGGTTGCGATGATTGATCTGGATCGAGCGCCGGCCGGCGCCGTCGGTGGCCATCCCGGCGAGGCTATAGCTCGGATCCTCAATCGAGGCCGCAATGTTGGCGCAGCGTTGACCTCCGATGCTACCGGGGTGGCGGTCACGGCCGGCAATAGCCACAGCACGGGCCCGCACCAGCGCATCGGGGTCGGATTCTAAACGGATGAACTCGGCCAGCACCGCCTGCCCCATCGACCACCAGTCGAACGTCGAGTCGAAATCCTCCTGCACGGCCTCGAGATGGCGGCGGATGGCGAGCCGGTCGTCAGTGGTGCTGAGGGCTGCGTGGAGACGGCGAAGTCGTTCGAGGCGGGCCTCGAGCGCGGCCTCCGGACGGTCGCCGCTCGCGTGCCAGGCCTCGAGATCATCGAGGAGGGCGCCGATCTTCACCAGCGGGTGGACCGCAGCATCATCGAGCGCGACCGCGGACGACGACTCTGGATCGCCCGCGATCAGGGCCCCGGCATCCAGCCGGAAAACGTCGTTGGACTCGGCCGGGCTCCACAACGAGGTGTCGGCCAACAGCTCGATCCACAGATAGGTGACGGCGTCGCGCAGGGTGCCGCGGATGCGCGGCGGGTAGTTGTTCTGCTGGATGTAGCGGGCGAGCCCGCCGAGAGGCTCGCTCCCCCACTCGCCACGCTGTGACCAGACTTGGAGATAGGCGCGGTCGGCCTCCTCGACGATCTGCTCGAGGTCCCATGCCTTGAGGTCGAGCTCGCCCGTGGTCTCGACCCGCTCGCGCTGCCGGATCTCCCACGAGTACACCCGGGCGTAGGTCGCGAGCGAGTTGGCGTAGTAGAGCTCGAGAATGGCCTGCGACACTTCATCCTCGGGCCACGGCTGCTCCCTGAAGAAGCGCACGGCGGTCTCGTAACCGTGCAACGCCATCCGCAGCTTGGTCTCCTCGACCAGGGCGCGGGTCCACTCGCCGGCGTCGCCGGCCTCTGTCGCGCGCTCACGAATCGCCGTCACCGCCTCCGAAGCGGCCTCGAACTTCTGCTCCGAGATCAGACGGTCGACCTCGTTCCAGGTCATGGCCCCCTCCCCTCCCGGAGTGATAGTAACCGGCTCCTGCTGTGGAGAGGGCGCGGTCAGCGCCTGCAGCGCCACGGCCGAAACCACGACGACGATGAGGGCTGTGAGGAGAATGATGGGACGCGAGCCGCTGAGAGCTGGTGTTTTTCTCATGACAATAGTGTAGACACATTGGGACAGGAAAAGTTCCCGAACGTGACAAGTGGAAGTGCCGTCTCGGTAGCCGGGTGGGATGGCGAGCTACAGCTCAAAATCCGCTGTGTGCGAGCTCACCACCTTGCCGTCGGTGGTCATGGTCCATGAGTAGCTGACACCGCTCCCGTCCTCCGCTACCTTGACCTGCATCTCGAACTCCGAGGGTTCGCCACTGGGCGCAATGAAGCTCGATCGCACCTTGGCCTCCTGGCCCTTCGCGGTGGTAATGCGGGGGGCGCCGATGACCTGGCCCGTATCGAGATCGGTCACAACCACCGAGATCACGTATTGATCAGGATAATCGGAAGGAGCCGGCTTGGCTGAAATTTCAACGCCGATGTGTTCGACAAAGCCGATTGCCGCCAGCGCGCGCTGCGGTCTGAGCCGCAGTCCGAAACCCACAACCACCTCCTGCCTCCTCCCTTCCTCATCAAACGCCGGTCTGAACCACCACGTCTCGACAGCATCCAGGAGGTGATCGCCGTACGCCGACGACGGAGCCGCCAATACCTCCGCATTCCGAACTCGCCCCTCTTCGGTCAGCGTTCCCCGTAATACTGCGACCTCGCCCGGCGAGCCCTCGATCTCCTCGCCGCTTATCGGCACAAGCAGAACCTCCCGGAGATGGACCAGACCGTCACGCTCTGCCACCAGATCCGGCGGACCTTCGACGCTCTCGACAACCAGCACCACCGTCGGGTTCGCAGCATCGCCCCGGCTGGCGATAGTCGCCGAGCCCCAGGAGCCGCGCGGCAGGTTGATGGTCGCATCCGTTCTAACTCGCTTTTGACGACTCAGGTGCTCGAGAGGGGCGACCCGCAACGCACCGTCCTCTTTTTCCCAGCCGAGTCCGTTAATCCTGAGCACCAGGTCGAGGGCCTGATCCCATGGCACGTCCTTCAGATCGACATTGACCTTTCCTTCAACCGATGGATCGACCGCAATCTCAATTTGAGCGGTCTTCGAAAACGTCTGCAACACCATCTGCAAATCGGCATCCTTGAGCCTCAGGGTAATGGGCTCGCCAGTGAAGTCGGTGGTGCCTGTGGATCCTTCCGGTTCGAGGAACTGCACCTTGCACACCACACGATCGCCAACAAAACGCAGTGGTGTCAAGACGATGCCGAGACGCGGGTTGAGATCGATGATCGGCAGCACTGCCTCCTCGCCGACCTTGAGGGGCAGGTAATACTGGCGAGCGACGAGCGTCGCCAAACGCATCGAATCTTCGGCCGCGCGCATACTCTCGCCAAGAAACCGGACTCGATCGAGGATCTCTCCGTCGATAGCGTCCTGTCCCCTTCGGTCGATCTCGGCCAGGGAGTAGATTCCGCCCGGCACCAGGGACTCCTCGGCGCGATTGGTTGCTCCAGGACCGGTCTCGAGAAACACCGTGACCCTGATCCACTGCGAATCCTCACCCGCCGCAACCAGGACTGCCACGAGGGTCGCCAGCACCCCAAATACCATCGCCATTCGATGCGTCATCGTTTATCTCCAGTTTCCACCGGCGGTGCGGTCAACACATAGAGCGGATCTGCACCCTCGCGCAGCACGAGAATCACGTTGTTCCCCGTTTCGTGGACCACGTCCGTCGTCCCCTTCACAATCGGCAATGATGGTGATCGACGGTTCGTCTCAACGCCGATCAGCACGGCCAGCAACAATGCCGCCGCGGCCGCCAACGCCAAAAGGGCATGCGGTCGAGGACGACGATCGGCGATCCGGTCCAACAGATTCCGCCGGAGCTGCTCTTCGTCGATCACCGGCTTGAGTCGGGACCACTCCCGCCACCGCTCTTCGAGCTCAGGCGCTAGGTGATTCCTGTTCTTGTCCATCACCCGCCCCCTCCCTTCACCATCTCGGCCAGCCGACGACGCCCGCGCAACCGGTGCGCGCGGACCGAGGATTTCGAGATACCGAGCGCATCGCCAATCTCATGGTCGGTCATGCCTTCGATAGCGGTCAGATAAAGCACCGCTCGCTGTCGCGGCGCGAGCCGGACCAACAGGCGTTGCACATCAATTCGGTCATCCAGCGATGCGCCGGCCGCGACCATCGCCACTCCGTCGATTGGATCGAAGAAACGTCTTCGCCGGGCGTGGGAGACCGCAGCGTTGGCCACGATCCGCGTCAACCATGCACCGAAAGCCGCTTCGTCGCGCAGCGAACCGAGCTTTCGCCATGCCTTGATGAATGCCTCCTGTACCACGTCTTCGGCCTCCAAATCGGCGACGATCGACCTTGCCAGCGCCAACAACCGCCGCCAATGAGTGACAACAAGCTCCGAGAAGGCCTCCCGGTCCCCCTCCTTCGCCCGCCGCACCAGATCGGAATCGTCTTCCACCACTGACATGATGCACCCAACAGCCCGTTTCGTTGACATGAACATGAGACAGATCCGCGGTGGCAAATTCGAAATCTGAAATCCGAAACCCCGATGGGTGGGTGGCCAGCATTCCGAATTCCTAATTCCTAATTCCTCTCCTGCTACCATCCCTCCGTGGTTACCACCGTCATCCTCGCCTCGATCATGGCCGCCGCTGTGGTCAGCCTATTGTTTGCGATTCGCATCGGCGATCGCACCCTCGAAATTATTTCGAAATCCACCGCATCGGCGGCCTTTGTGATGCTTGGCCTCGCCCGTTGGTCACCAGGAGACGCAGTCGGCGCCTGGCTTATCGCAGGATTGGTGCTGTGCGCGGCAGGAGATCTCTGTCTACTTTCGGATCGATCTTTCGATCTCGGTCTGATCTCCTTCCTCCTCGGCCACCTCGCTTACGTGGCCGGCTTCCATGCGGCGCTGCCGATCGCCGATTGGCCGCTCGTGACTCTCGCCCCGCTCGCGCTCGCCGGCGGCGGCGCTCTTGCCTGGCTGTGGTCGCATCTCGGGAGGCGGCGGATTCCAGTGGTCGCCTACATCGTCGCAATCACCGCGATGGTCTGGGGCGGGATGTCGGTGTCATGGGCCGGCGCGCTGCCGTGGACGGCGGCGGCCGGAGCAATTCTCTTTTACCTTTCCGACCTCGCCGTCGCGCGTCACCGCTTTGTTCGCCCCTCCTTCGTCAACCGTGCCCTCGGGCTGCCCCTATACTACGTCGGGCAGCTCCTCCTTGCCTTGACCATCGGAGCACGTTAGCCTCGGCTCCGCCTGGAGGGGTTTTATGAGGAATCGTACAGTTGCCACATTCATCTCCATACTGATCACAGCCGCTGTGATCGGCGCTCAGAGCGACTGGAGCACCCACACCCGCGCCGGTGAGTACGCGTTCTCGCAGGGGAACCACGAGTACGCCGAGCGCGAGTTCCAGGCCGCGCTTCAGATCGCGCAAACTTATCCCCCCGGCGACCTGCGGCTGGAGATGAGCCTCGAAAATCTGGGCCGGCTATACGAGCACGATTCCGATCTCGACAAGGCGCAGCCCCTCTACCAGCTCATGCTGGCGGTGCAGGAAACGCGCCTCGGCCTGAACGACCCAGGGCTGCTCGGCACGCTCTATGCGGTGGCTCGGGTGAGCCAGCCGATGGGCGATCTGCCGACGGCGAAGGACAGCCTCGAACGGTACGCCGAGATCGCGGAGACCAGCGGCACGGCCGACCCCCGCCAGTACTGGCAGGTCCTGTCGATGCTGGCGCGACTGGAAATCATCACAGACGACAACGATGCGGCCCTGCAATGGCAGCGCCGGGCGGTGGAAGCGCTCGCCGAGGATCCGGGCGCCACCGACGACGAGCGCGCCGTCCAGCTCGAGTCTCTGGCGCAGATGGAGCTCACCGCGGGCGAGGGACGAAGGGCCGAGATGGCGCTGGTCAAGCTCGCGACCCTACGCCAGAACGAGGACGAGGCCGACGCCATGGCCCGGACGATGGCCGAGGGCAGCGCCGCCGCATTTGCAGCCGGCGAGTTCGAAACCGCCGAACGATTGGCCATGCGTACGCTCAACGCCCACCCAAACACGGCGGCCGAGACGACTGCCCGCACGGTGCTCGCCGATATTTCCTGGACCCGGGTCAACCGCGGCACCGATGACCTCGACACTCTCCTGTCGGCCGCCGGGGACGACGAGGAGCTCCACCGCGCCGACGACCGGCTGCGCGCTCTGGCCGTCCTCGAGGACAACCGGAATCCGACAACCCTCCGGCGGCAGGTCCAGGTAGAGGTGCTCCGCGCCCAGCCCGCAGAGGCCGCCCGCCGACAGCGGGAGCTCATCGTCATCATCGATGAGACCGAGGGGCCGGCGAGCACCGGCGCGTTGGCAGCGCGCAGCGACCTCGTGACTCTCCTTGCCGCAGCCGGGGATTACGACGAGGCGCTGGCCGTGAACGCGGCCGTTCTCGCGGAAATGGAGGCACAGTACGGCGCCGATGACCCGCGCCTACTGCCGGTGCTCGAGCAACGCCTCGAGGTCCTCACCTCCGCCGGGCAGAAAAAACAGGCCAAGAAGATCAGGAAGCGGATCAAGAAGCTTGCCCGCTGAGGCGGGCAAGCTCAGATTTCGAATTTCGAATTTCGAATTTCGAATTTTTTCATGCGAAGTATCGGGCGCCCGGTGAGAGGCACCCAAGCGCGGGCAATACGCCTCAATAATCGGCAATGTCCCCCCGCGCCGATAAATTCGAAATTCGAAATCGTTTTTCCCACTTGCTCGGATCATCCGCCTCGGCGATGATGCTGCCACATGCCTAATCGTCTCCCTCCCGGAAAGGTCCCGTGGGACATTGTGGCCGAGCTGGTCTCGGGCGAGCTACCGCCCGAGGTTGTGCTCGGACCGGCGGCAGGTGAGGACGCGGCGCTGGTGGAGATCGGCGGCGAGCTGTGGGCGGTGGCTTCGGACCCGGTCTCGTTCACTGCCACCGACGCCGGCCGGCTCGCGGTCATCGTCAACGCCAACGACGTGGCGGTGCGCGGCGCCCGCCCCCGATTCTTCCTTGCGGTCGGGCTGATCGCGCCCCACGAAGCCACCGAGGAACGGGTGCGGGAGCTCCTGAGCCAGGTGCGCGACACCTGTGCCGAGGTCGGCGCGGTCCTCATCGGCGGTCACACCGAGGTCACCCCCGGGCTGCCCCACAGTATCGTGGTCGGCACGATGCTCGGCCGGGTCGAGGGCGAGCCGGTAACCACCGGCGGTCTCCGCGAAGGCGATCTGGTGGGCATGACCCGATCAGCGGGTCTTGAGGGCACAACCATCCTGCTCAACGAACTCGGTGGCCGGCTGCGCGCCCTGCACGGCGACGAGGTCCTCGAGGGCGCCGACGAGATTCTCGGCGGCGACTGGCTGCTGGTGGCGCCCGAGGCTCTTCAGGCAGCCGCCTGCCACGGCGTCACCGCGCTCCACGACGTGACCGAGGGCGGTGTCGGTGAGGCTCTCTACGAGATGGCCCGCGCCTCGGGCGTCGGAATCGACGTGGAGAAATCCGCCATTCCCGTCTTGCCGGCCACCGCCACCGTCTGTGGCGACCTCGGGCTCGACCCGCTCGGTCTCATTGGCTCGGGCTCTCTCATAGTGGGTGGCGATCCGGACGACGCGGCCGAGATTGAAACCGTGTTTTCGGCGAGCGGCATTCCATTCACGTGGATCGGCCATGCGGTGGCGGCCGATGAGGGCTCCCGAACCACCGTGCCCCGCTTTCCCAGGGACGAGCTGATCAAGACGACGATGATGCGTGGAATTGAGGCGGTGATCTTCGACATGGACGGCACCCTGGTGGACTCGAGCTACGACTGGCCGACCATCAGGCGCCGGCTTGGGGTCACCGGCGCCTCCATCATCGACGACCTGAACGGGCTGCCCGAGCCCGACAGGAGCCGGCGGTGGGCCGAACTCGAGGCGATCGAGGCGACCGCCACCGCCCAAGCAACGATCCACGAAGGCGTCCACGAGCTAATCGAGGTGCTCGCCGAGCATCATCTTTCAAACGCGCTCGTGACCAACAACTCCGACGCCAACGTCCGTCGACTCCTCGACCGTTTCGGGCTCCATTTCGACGTCATCGTGAACCGGGATTCCGGCCTCTGGAAACCCTCGGGGGCGCCCGTCAAAGAGGCCGTGCGCCAACTCGGCGTCGTGCCCGGCCGATGTCTGGGGGTTGGCGACTCGCACTATGACATCCTGGCCGCTCGCGAGGCCGAGCTCGGCGGGGTCTGCGTCCTCCACGACGGCGCCGGCCGCCACGACAGGGAGGCGGATCTGAGCTTCGAGGACATTCCAAGGTTTATTCGCTACTTGAACATCGTCCTAGAGTGAATTCTCAATTCTTAATTCTTAATTCTCAATGCCGATCAGGTGCTCCTGACACGTTGGGGAAGGCGTGGAAATTGAGAATTGAAAATTGAGAATTAAGAACTATTCCGCAGCCAGCGCAGCCCTGATCTCGCTCAGCTTTTCCTGGATCAGGCTCACGTTTTCCGGGCCCATGCGTAGGAGATGGCGCTGGGCGGACGACAGCTGCTCGAACTCGTCGTCGGCCCAGGCATAGGTCACGACCAGATGATTGACCCGCACCGGCCCTTCCAGCACCGGCACCGCCAGGAGCTGATCGAAGGCCGCGTCGAGACGATCGTCGAAGCTCCGTCCGCGAGGACCGATCTCAGCATAGGCCTCGTCGATGAGCGGTTTGAGCTCGCGATACAGCGCCACCGTGCCGGCAGTGTCGAGCGATGCGAATACTTGGGCCGGAAGGTCGTAGCGGTGATAGCTCGAAGGATCGACCACAAAGACGTCACGACCCTTCACAACAACCTCGAATCCCTCGGCAGGGCGCAAAAACTCGAGCTGAGCCTGCGGGCTGACGCCGGAGGCGATGTTGTCGACCGAGGTCACGAGTCGTCGCACCAGGTCCTCGTTGACGAGCCAAGCCGCGAGCTTGGGATTGGCGGAGAGACCGGCCGCAAGCTCCCGCACGACCGCGTCACTGGTGCTGAGGGTGGTGCCCGCGAGTCGTACCGAGAGCCTGTCCTCGAGACCAGGGGTCGGCGTCGGCACGGGTGCGGGCGTCGCCACCGCAACGGTCTCCACGGGCTCCCCCCCGCCTCCCGGACGAAGCCACCAGACGACCGCCACGATGACGATCACCAGAAGGGCGATGAAGATGCCGATCATGTTACGGTTGCTTTCTTCTGCCATGGGAACCTCCGAGCACCAGGATACACTGGCACACCAACCCCAGATCTGGAGGTACTTCCCCAACTTCAGATTTTCGGGTCGCAGCTTTCTGCGATCCGTCAGCTCTCCAACCGGATAAAATGTCCGTCGCAGAAGGCTGCGACCCGAAAATCTAAACAAGGGGTAACCAAAGGCGCATACCAGGTCAACTGAAGAGCGAGCTGCGTAAAGGAGCAACTGATGATCGACCCGCAACTGGATCTTTCGCCCGACGACGAGTACAACACCACGTTGGTGGCCAACGTCCACCCGCCTGAGTGGCGGAACCCGACTCCTGAGGGACGTTACAACCTGGTGGTTCTCGGCGCAGGCACCGCCGGACTGGTGGCCGCGGCCGGGGCCGCCGGGATGGGCGCCAAGGTTGCTCTTATCGAGCGCCAGCTCATGGGCGGGGACTGCCTGAACGTCGGCTGCGTGCCGTCGAAGGCCATCATTCGCTCGGCACACGCGGCTTTTGACATCCGCACGGCCGACCGCTTCGGCGTCCGCGCCGGTGGCGAGGTGGAGGTCGATTTCGCCGCCGTTATGAAACGCATGCGGCGTATCCGCTCCGGGATCTCGCCCAACGACTCTGCGAAAAAATTCACCGAGACCTACGGGATCGATCTCTACTTCGGAGAAGCGCGCTTTGTCGGCGGCGATGCTGTCGAGGTCGATGGGACAACACTCCACTTCGCAAAGGCCGTCATCGCCACCGGCGCCCGTGCTGCGGTGCCGCCCATTCCGGGCCTCGTCGACGCCGGATTCCTGACCAACCACAACGTCTTCAACCTCACCGAACAGCCGCGCCGATTGGCCGTGGTGGGCGGCGGGCCGATCGGCTCTGAACTCGCCCAGACCTTCGCGCGGCTCGGCACCGAGGTGACGATCATCGAGCGGGCCGACCAGTTTCTCCAACGCGAGGACCGGGACGCGGCGGAGATCTTGAAGGCCTCGATGGAGCGCGACGGCGTCGTCGTGCGGCTGTCCACCTCGCTCGAGCGGGTGGAGACGGTGGGTGACGACAAGGTATTGGTTCTGAAAACCGGGGACGGCGAGGAACGGATCGAAGTCGATGAGATCCTCGTCGGGGTTGGCCGCACGCCCAACGTGGAGGGGCTTGACCTCGAGGTCGCCGGCGTCGAGTACGATCGCCGGGGGGTCATCGTCAACGACTTTCTACAAACTACGAACAAACGAATCTACGCCTCGGGCGATATTTGCCTGCCCTACAAATTCACCCACACCGCCGACGCGACCTCGCGGGCGGTCATCCAGAACGCCCTCTTCCCGGGTCCGAAGAAGCGCCTCAGCAAACTCATCATCCCCTGGTGCACCTACACCGATCCCGAGATTGCCCACGTCGGCCTCTATGTCCACCAGGCCAAGAAGAAGGGCATTGAGGTAGATACCTACGAGGTGGATATGGCCGACGTCGACCGGGCCATCACGGATGGCGACACCGAAGGATTTCTCAAGGTTCACTGCAAGAAGGGGACGGACACGATCCTCGGCGCCACCATCGTCGCCCGCCATGCCGGCGAGATGATCTCCGAGATCACCACCGCCATGGTGGCCGGGATGGGTCTCGGGTCCTTCTCCGGGGTCATCCACCCCTACCCCACCCAGACCGAGGTCATCCGCAGAGCGGCGGACGCTTACAACCGCACCAAGCTCACCCCGACAACTGTCAAGATTCGGAAACGGTGGTTCTCGTGGACGCGGTGAGATGTCAATTCTCAGTTCTCAATTCTTAATTTTGAATTGCCGATCACGCT
>Ga0164313_10002805_pt1 | contig 15543 bp, 16 predicted proteins | sample GuaBasSedimGuay4_FD_113735 | JGI IMG/M metagenome (GOLD analysis project Ga0164313, IMG submission 113735) | Subseafloor sediment microbial communities from Guaymas Basin, Gulf of California, Mexico - Guay4, Core 4569-4, 0-3 cm | ecosystem: Environmental > Aquatic > Marine > Hydrothermal vents... | reverse complement strand
TAAAAATAAGGAGGAACTGTACGCCTCATTGTCCCTGCGAATTCTTCAGTATCTGGGTATACGTGTCGAACATGTAGATCGGGAAGGGAATCTTGACCCGCTGGCCAAGCTGGACGCACTTATCGAAGCCATGTACGATGTCTATGACTTCGACCCCATGATGATCATCAACATGTTCCACCTGCAGTCGAGTGAAACGCTGAAGAATCTATCGCCCCAGCTCATGCTGGAGATCAACGCGCTGTCAAAAAAATCCATCACCACAATTGCGGGGATATTCGAAGATGGTATTCGAAAGGGCATGATTATCGACAGACACCCGGTGGCTCTGGCCGACATATTCTGGTCACTCTTTTCCGGTGTCGTGCTCTGGGAATCCAGTAAAAAAATTATAGACGGCAACAAGGACTATCTCAAAAAAACGCTCGCCATCGCCTTTGAAGTCTTCCGTAAGGGTATCACCATAAAAAAATGATAGCCGAATCCTGAAAGATTCGGCTATCGTTTTTTTATTAATCTTTTGGGTGGCACCCGGTGCAGCCGGTGGGACCCGTGCGCTGCAGTTCGGTTTTCAAGGAAGCCATGGAATTTTCAAGCGCTTGGTTGCGGGTTTTTATCTCCTTGTGGCACTCGATACAGGCGCTGTGATAGGCCGATTTGTAATACCGGACGGCGTCTCCGGCTTCAAAACCTTCTTTGGGGACCTCGGTAAGATCGTGACATTCGGACGTGGAGCAGGACAGGATCGGTGATTCACCGTCCCAGGTGTGGTGGCACGTCTTGCAGTTGAAATCGAAATGGGCGGAATGAGGGAACTCCACCTCCGCACGCTGGGCCTCCACAGCATCCGGCGCTTCAAGGATCAGTGTTCCCATGGGAATACACAATGTATCGTCGGCCTCATCCGCCACAACCCAGCCAATACCGACAGCCATCATCACAACCACAGATAGTACCACGAGCTGTATCTTATGCATTCTCTTCTCCCTATAAAAAATTACCGCCTGATATAATATTTCTTTCTGAAACTTTCAATAGAAACATGCATATTTATTTTATTACCCCATTTATCTGCCTACAATTACGCATTCATCATTCCAAACGTAGATTGTTTCTATTGTAAATTCTTCTCGCTTTATTTCTTTTGCCGTTACCGGTTGTATGCACATTTGTTGATAAAAGGCTTGTCTTGAAGACAGTTTCTCGCGTATGAACGGGGCACGGTTTAAGCTGCATTGAACGTTTCGGTATTGGGAAGCTTGAATAAGGTTTTGTATTATTCGCTACTCCACCTAAATTGAAGAAAGGCCGCCGTAAAAATCTGAATCACGAAAGCACGAAATGAAAAACTTTAACTTCGACACCCCCATAGACAGAAGCACGACGGCCAGCCTCAAGTGGGAACTGTACCGTGACCGGGATATCATTCCGCTCTGGGTAGCTGACATGGATTTTAAAGCGCCGCCTGCGGTGATTGATGCACTGCATGCAAGGGTCGCTCACGGTGTCTTCGGCTATACCGTCCCCCCTGGTGACCTCGTGGAACTGGTTGTGGCAAGGCTACAGGACAAATACGCCTGGGAATTCCAGCCCTCGTCCATTATCTGGCTTCCGGGGTTGGTCAGCGGGCTGAACCTCACCTGCCGGTCCATGGGTAAAACCGGGGATGAGGTCATGACCCTGACACCCATATATCCGCCTTTCCTGACGGCACCCGGGCTCTCCGGGAGGACACTGTCCCGCGTACCGCTCGTGCAAAGGGAAAAGGATGAATGGTGCCTTGATATCGACAGGCTTGAACATGCCTTCACGGATCGCACAGCGCTTTTTTTGCTCTGCAACCCCCACAATCCGACAGGAAGAATTTTCAATCGACGGGAACTGACCGATATTGCCGCTGTTTGCGAACAGCATGACGTCGTGATCTGCTCCGATGAAATCCACTGCGACCTGTTGCTCGACAAGGATAAAAAACACATACCCATTGCATCCCTGTCGCCTGAAATCGCGGACAGAACCATCACCCTGATGGCACCTAGCAAAACCTTCAATATCCCCGGACTCGGCTGTTCTTTTGCCGTTATTCCAAACCCTGAATTGCGTTCCCGTTTCAGACGCAGCATGTATGGCATCACACCGGATGTCAACCTGTTCGGGTACGAAGCCGCCATGGCTGCCTACAGAGATGGCCATGCATGGCTGGAAGCACTCATCGATTATCTTGTCGGCAACAGGGCACTGGTGGAAAAAGTTATCCGTGAAACCGCCGGACTCAACGTGAACCATGTGGAAGCCACCTACCTGGCCTGGATCGACGCTCGCTCCCTGGCAATGGATTCACCGGCGGCCTTTTTTGAAAACGCCGGTGTTGGTCTTTCGAATGGAAAGGATTTTGGCGGCCCCGGCTTTTTAAGACTGAACTTCGGGTGCCCGCGTCCGACACTGGAAAAAGCATTGAAAAGGATGACAACCGCCCTTTAGACCCCGCCGAGATAATGCCTTTTTGGGGGAACCCAGCTTGACAACTGCCACATATTGACATAAAAATCCAAAGTTTCAATGACATTAGAAACAATGAAAAACACCGGTTCATGTTTCCTAAGGAGACTTATGGGCATTGATAACGTCCAAAAAAATAATTGCCTGTTTCTAATGAATGCATTTGTTTTTGTCGTTTTGTGCTTTATCATTTTATTCTGTGTGACTGCTTGCGAGGAACAGCCGCCCCCGTACGAAACCGAGGTAAAGGTTGCCGGTGTTCAGCCGGCCCGGGGTGACAAGGTCGTTATTCACCTTTACTTTGCCGATCGGGAGAACGCGTACCTGACGGCCGAAGACAAGCGCGTCTCGAGGCCGGCCGAAGCGACCGCCATGGGTGCCATCATCGTGGAGGCCTTGATCGACGGGCCCCGGAATGCATTCATGCGCACCATACCGCAGGGCACCGCACTGAAGGCATTTTACATACTGGAAAATGGTACCGCCTATGTAGATTTATCGAAAGAAATCAAGGAGAATCATCCCGGTGGTGCCCAATCGGAGCTGATGACGATTTATTCGCTCGTAAATTCCATCGTGTTAAACATTGCCGATGTCGATGCAGTCAAAATCCTGATCGATGGACATGAAGAAACAACCCTTGCAGGGCATGTCGACCTTCGATTTCCCTTCAAAGCCAACATACTGCTAATTAGATGAGTAAAAAAACTAAAATAAAAAATATTCGCAACATCGGTATCATTGCCCATATCGATGCCGGCAAAACAACCGTCACGGAACGTATCCTCTACTATACGGGCCGGTCTCATAAAATGGGGGAAGTCCACGATGGCGAGGCCATTATGGACTGGATGCCCGATGAACAGGAACGCGGCATTACCATCACTTCTGCCGTTACCGCCTGTCATTGGAAAGGTCATGAAATCGATATTATCGATACCCCCGGGCATGTGGATTTCACCATCGAGGTGGAACGTTCACTAAGGGTTCTGGATGGTGCTGTCGGCGTTTTCTGTGCCGTGGGCGGCGTGGAACCCCAGTCTGAAACCGTCTGGCGCCAGGCCGATAAATATAAGGTGCCCAAAATCGCTTTTGTTAACAAACTGGACAGGATTGGTGCCGATTTCCTTAATGCCGTCGACATGATGAAAACCCGCCTGGGCGCAAGCCCGCTTATTTTACAGCTGCCGGTCGGGTCCGAAGATACCTTTAGCGGGATCATCGACCTTGTGGGTATGCAGCAGATTGTCTGGGATGAAGATACGCTCGGTGAGGCTTTTGAACTGCAGCCCATTTCGCAGAGTCTGGAAGAACTGGCAGGGGAATACAGGGAAAAACTGGTGGAAATACTGGCTGACGTCGATGACGGAATCATGGAGGCGTATCTGTCGGAAGAACCGATCGGTGAATCCGATATCAGGGAAGCCATCCGGCGCGCCACCATCGACCTGAAGCTGGTTCCCGTACTGTGCGGGTCCGCATTGAAAAACAAGGGCGTCCAGCCGCTTATTGACGCCATCGTCGCCTATCTGCCGAGTCCTGTGGATATCCCCCCGATTAAGGGCCTGGACCCCGAATCCGGAGAAACCCTGCAGTTTGCGGCCCGCGACAGTGAACCGCTGACGGCCATCATTTTCAAAGTAGCCATGATGGAAGGACGCAAGATGTCGTTTATCCGAATCTACAGCGGAAAGGTACATGCCGGGGGGGAAGTCTACAACCCCGGCCGCAAAAGCACCGAAAAGCTGTCTAGAATTTTACGCATGCACGCCAACAAGCGGGAACGCGTCGATGCTGCCGGGGCGGGCAGTCTTGTGGGTGTTGTCGGTTTGAAACATTCCACCACGGGTGAAACGCTCTGCTCGAAGAAAGTTCCCGTTCTACTTGAAAAGATTGAATTTTATGAACCGGTCATCTCGGTGGCCATTGAACCCAAGTCCCACGCTGATCAGGAAAAACTGGATGAAGTCCTTGATAAGTTCATGCTTGAGGACCCCACGCTGAGAGTCAAGGTTGACGAGGATACCGGGCAGACCATTTTATCCGGCATGGGGGAACTCCACCTGGAAATCATTATCAGCCGCATGCTGCGAGAGTTCAAGACAAGCGTGAATGTCGGCAAACCGCAGGTGGTTTACAGGGAAACCATCAAGAAGGAAGCCGCTGCCGGGGCAATTTTTGACAAGGAAGTTGCCGGTCAACGCCACTTCGGTGAAGTCCATCTCACCCTCCGGCCTAGGCCCCGGGGCGAGGGCAACCTTTTTGTGAGCAATGTCGACGAAACCAAGATTCCCGAAAATTTCATTCCGGCGATTGAACAGGGTGTTGTCGAATCCCTCGAAAGCGGCATGGCCATGGGATACCCGGTTGTCGATGTTGAAGCCGTGTTGACGGGAGGGTCGTTCCGGGAGTCCCTCGGTTCAGACCTGGCCTATAAGGTCAGCGCTTCAATGGCCTGCAAAGAGGCACTTTCCACCGGTGGTCCATTTCTGCTGGACCCGATCATGGATGTAGAGGTATTTATCCCCGAGGCGTTCATGGGTGAGGTGATCGGCGATCTGAATTCCCGCGGCGGAAAAATCGAATCCCTGGAACCCCAGATGGATGCCCAGGTCATCAGAGCGGTGGTTCCCCTGGCCCGGATGTTCGGCTACGCCACATCACTGCGCTCGGCCACCCAGGGCCGCGGTACGTTTACAATGCAGTTTTCCCATTTTGATCGCAGTTGATTTAACGTCTCGGTAAGCCGCGGGGGTATCATCCAAATTTTAAATGATTATGGCGTTCGCTTGGAAGCGTGGGCAATGCGTTGGTTGATATTTTCCAGCAACCTCTCTATCTCCGCTTTTCGTTTTGGGTCCGTGGCGGTCTCCTGCGCCCGGGTCAGATGAAAAGCCGCGCTTTTTAACTTACCCCTGCGCGCATAAAATACACCGAGATAATAGTGGGCCTTTTCCATGTCGCCCTGTTGGCCGTATGCGGTGCCCAGGAAATAGTACACATCGATAAAATCGGGGTATTTTTCGGTCAAAACCTCTAATATGCCGGAGGCTTTTTCAAATTGGCCCAGTTCCATATGGGTACGAGCCAGAAAAAACATGGCATCCGGGTCGGACGACCCCCGGGTTACGGCTGGTTCGAGTACACGCAGGGCTTTTTCATAATTGCCATCCATAAAGTATATCCTGCCGAGTTCACCCAGCATATAAGGATTCAGGGCCTTTTTTTCCAGGGCCTTCATGAGATGGGCTATGGCCTCTTTGCGTTTTTCGACCCTGGCCAGCACCAGTGCGTAACCGTAGTTGGCAATCGGGTCTTCCGGGGCCACCCTCAACCGGGCCTCAAATCGTTTAATCGCCCCGCTTTCATTCCCGTACTTGCCTGTCAAGGTAGCCTGCATCATCTGAAACGCTTCGAGATCCGGATGATATTTTTTCTGTTCCGGAATAGTGTTGTTTTCAAGCCATAAATCGATGTTGGCCATACGGTCTTCGGATGCGGGGTGGGTCATTAAATAGCTCGGGACCTGGTCGGTGCCGAACCATTGCTTGCTGCGAATTGTCTTCAGGGAATTCAAAAGGCCCGCCCCCCCGTAGCCGGAATCATACAGGTACATCAATCCCAGCTGGTCGGCCTGGAGCTCATCCTCACGGCTATAGGCCAGCATGGCCGACTGGCCCGCTGCCATGGAGCCCATGACGACAGCACTGCCGACGTCTCCGGCACCGGCCGCACCGAGGAAAATTCCCGCCGCTATTCCAGCCAGTGTTGCCAAGCTGATTTTCGGAGAGCGATCGATATTCTGGGAAATGTGGCGGCAGACCACATGGGCAATTTCATGACCGATGATTCCGGCGAGTTCCTCTTCACTCTTAACCGCTTCCACAAGGCCGCTGTTGATGAATATGTGGCCGGCAGGCGTTGCGAACGCGTTATAAACATCTTCTTTAATAACGTAAAAATGATAGCGAAACGGCTGGGTCGGAACTTTTTCAAGGATGCGCTGTCCGATTTCGTTGACATACGCTTCAATAATGGGGTCCTTGATAAAGGTAAACCTGCTGGCTACGACGGCCAGAAATTCCCGGGAAAGCGCTTCTTCCTCTTTGTAGGTGATGCCTTGGCTTTTCCCCGGTAAGATACCGCTGATCAGCAGCACCATCAAACAGGTTATTGCTGTTTTGCTCCAGACTCGCATGCTGAATTTCTATCAGAACACGGTTGAAACAGCAAGAGGCCCCTGATACAGCACGGCGATACCATCAACCGGTATATATTCCCGGCCTCGGAAGCGGGGTCTATTTTCTTTCCAAAGTATTGTTTTTGTGATAGACGCTACGTCTATGAATCAGATTTTCTGTATCGCAAACCAGAAAGGTGGTGTCGGTAAAACAACCACCGCCGTAAATCTGGCGGCTGCCCTGGCGACTGCGAAGAAAAGAACGCTGTTGGTGGACTGCGACCCCCAGGCCAATGCGACAACCGGCCTCGGGATCAACAAAAATGCTATTGAAAAAACACTATATCATGGGTTGATTGGCGAGGAACCCGTTGAAAACCTGATTGTAGATAGTGATATAGACGCACTCAAGGTTATACCATCACGGGTCGAACTGATCGGGTTCGACATTGAAATGTTGTCCAAGCCGGAGCGGGAAAAAACACTGAAAAAACTGCTCGGCCGCGTTGATCGGTCATTCGAGTATATTATTGTCGACTGCCCCCCCTCATTGAGCCTTCTGACGATCAACGCCATGGCTGCCGCAGATGCACTGATTATTCCACTCCAATGTGAATTCTATGCCCTCGAGGGGTTGAGCCAGCTCCTGCAAACCGTCAAGCGGATAAAGCGGAATCTGAATCCCGGGCTTAATATTGCAGGCATCTTGCTGACAATGTTTGATAAACGAACCAATTTGTCATATCAGGTCGCTGAAAATGCCAAAAAATACTTTAAACACCTGGTTTTCAAAACAGTGGTTCCCAGGAATGTGAGATTGGGTGAGGCACCCAGTTTCGGTAAGCCTATTTTGACGTATGATGCCGCTTCCATCGGAGCGAAGAGCTACACTTCCCTGGCAGAGGAAATTATAAATACCCGACATCCAAAAAATTTTCATGCTTGGCCGCAAACAACAAAACATGTGAAATGAGCTTTTTCTAATGAAAGGTAGGGGATGCCAAAAGAAAAAAGAAAAAAGCCGAAAAAGAAGGCCCTGGGCATGGGACTGGGCGCACTGATACCGGATATAGACGACATCAACCAAATTTCGAATGAATATTTTCAGTGTGATATTTCACTGATCCAGCCTAACCGCTACCAGCCCAGAATGCACTTTTCTGAAACCGAACTGGAAGCACTATCACGCTCCATTGAAGAACAGGGGGTGATTCAACCCTTGTTATTGAGAAAGATAGAAGACGGCTACGAACTGGTAGCAGGGGAACGCCGACTTCGGGCCGCCAGGATGGCCGGCCTCCGGGAGGTGCCGTGCGTCGTAAAAAGCCTTTCAGACTCCCAGACGCTCGAAATGTCGATTGTTGAAAATATCCAGCGCGAAAACCTGAACCCTGTAGAAGAGGCGGAAGCATATCATCACCTGATATCCGAGTTCGGGCTGACCCAGGACGAGGCTGCTGGGCGGGTGGGAAAAAGCCGGTCGGCGGTGGCCAACTTTTTAAGAATCAGAAACCTGTCCGATACGATAAAGCACAGCCTGGTTGACGGCACCTTGAGCATGGGGCACGCTCGGGCGCTCTTGGGTGCACCCAACAAAGCGCATCAACAGGCCGTCTGGGAAATTGTAACTTCAAAAAGTCTTTCCGTACGGGAAACGGAAGCCTTGGTGAAAAAGCTTAAAACAGGAAAAACGAGCTCGAAGAAACGTGATGTAAACTCCACCGACCTTCACCTGTCCAGAATTGCCGAGGAACTGTCCCGCCACTATGGCACAAAGGTTGAAATAAAGCGGCATGGCCGCAAGGGAAAGGTGGAAATCGAATTCTATGGCGACGATGATCTTGACCGACTCCTGGCACTGTTGACCTGATTTTAACTATAGCTATCCTCTAACATATAGAGCCTGAAAATTTATGGCGATTCACATCATTATCGACGGGTATAACCTCATCCGTCAGTCTGCGGAGTTAAGCCTTTTAGACCGGCAGGACCTGCAGCAGGGCAGGGAAGCCCTGCTGGAAATGCTTTGGGCCTATAAAAAAGTCAAACATCATCGCATAACGGTTGTTTTTGACGGTACCGATGCTTATTCTCTTTATCGGCAGCGTGATCAGGTAAAGGGAATCACCGTACTTTTTTCCCACAGGGGGGAAACAGCCGATACCGTTATCAAGCGTCTGGCCAAAAATGAAAAAGAAGGATCGCTGGTCGTCAGTTCCGACCGGGCTGTGGTCAATTATGCGGCATCCCAGAATGCCGCGACCTTGAGTTCACCCGAATTCATGGAAAAATTGATCATGGCATCCTGGTCGAATGAAAAAGGCATCAGCCCCGACGAGGAGATGAAGGGCTGGAATCCAACGACCCGAAAAAAAGGGCCCAACCGCAGGCTTTCAAAAAAAGAGCGCCGGAACCGGTTAAGGGCCAGGAAACTATGAAAAAAATTTGCGTCATCGATGGCCAAGGTGGTGGAATCGGCAGCGCCATCATCAAAAAAATCAAGGAAACATATGGGGAAAGCGTCGAGATCATCGCCCTGGGGACCAATGCCATCGCTACGGCCCAGATGATCAAATCGCGGGCAAATCGCGGTGCTTCCGGTGAAAACTCGATTGTCCAGACCGTGCAGCGGGTGGACGTCATCATCGGACCCATCGGCATTATCATGGCCCATGCCATGCTGGGTGAGGTCACCCCTGCAATGGCGGAGGCTGTTTCACGGAGTCCTGCCAAAAAAATCCTCCTGCCGCTTTCCCAGGAAAATATCGAAATTGTCGGAATCGGGGATGTACCGCTTCCCCGGCTCATCGAGGCTTTAATCAATAAAAATCTTAATTTTTAATAATGGCGGTTATGAGGAAAAACAATGTGTGAAGCCAATGCATACCTGATAGAAGGTGATGAAACCAATTTGATTATGGAAGCCGTGGATACCGTGGAACCGGAAGATGAAGGTATCCGACTTGTCAGTATATTTGGGGACCAGAAGTTTATCAAAGCCCGGATACACGCACTTTCACTCGTGGAACACAAAGTCTATTTAAAAGCCTAACCCCCTGTGTTACCGGGTTGGGATAAAAACTGCCGGCCTTACTACGGGGTTACGTGAAAATTATCATCGCCAAAACTGCCGGGTTCTGTATGGGCGTCCGCCGTGCTGTTGAGATGGTTCTTGACACGACCCGCCGGGAAGATGGCCCTATCTGCACATACGGCCCCCTGATACATAACCCCCAAGTGCTTAAAATATTTGAAGAAAAAGGTATTTCCACGCTGAACGAAATTCCGGAATCCGGCTCTGGTCCGATACTTGTCAGAGCCCATGGCGTTCCTCCGGATGCAAAGAAAAAGCTTGCCGAAGCGGGGTTTAACGTCATTGATGCCACCTGCCCCCGGGTCATCAAGGTTCAGACCATTATTCGCAAACACATGGAAAAAGGTTACGCGTCGATCATCATCGGCGACAGGGACCATCCCGAAGTTGTTGGACTCATGGGATACACCGGCAACAATGGTCATGTCGTCGACAACATGGACGACCTGAAAGCCCTGCCTGAATTTGAAAAAGCCATCATCGTCGCCCAGACAACCCAGAACACAAACTTTTTTGCCCAGGTGATACGCTGGATCGACCATCGGTTTCCCCACTATAAAATTTTCAACACAATCTGTGATTCCACGGAAAAACGCCAGGTGGAAGTAAAACGATTGGCTGCATCGGTGGATGCGCTCATCGTTGTCGGTGGTTACAACAGCGGCAACACCAAGCGGTTGGCGGAAATTGCTGTTCAAGCCGGAAAACCGGTCCTGCATGTCGAAACAGAGATCGATATCGATGAACAAAAGCTTGCTGGTGCGGAGCGCGTGGGTATTACCGCCGGTGCTTCTACGCCCAACTGGATCATCAAGCGTGTTTACCGCAAACTCGAGACCATGCCTTCAAAGGGACAGGTTGCCTGGCGTCAGGCCGCATACTTTTTACAGAGGACGCTCCTGCAGACCAATATTTACATTGCCCTTGGAGCGGGGGCGCTTTGCTTTGCCTGTGCAAAGCTGCAGGGCGCCCGGAATGTCATGCCCCAAATTTTGATATCCATGCTTTATGTTCAATCCATGCATATCCTCAATCATCTGATCGGCAGAAAGTCTGATCGTTTTAATGATCCCGAAAGGGCGTCCTTCTACGCCCGCAACCGGGTATGGTTATCCGCCCTGGCGTCCGTTGCCGGGGCCGCCGGGCTGTTAACGGCATACACCCTGGGGATGATACCATTTTTGATATTGCTCGTGATGAGTATTTTAGGATTTTCATACAACCTGAGAGTGATCCCGGGAGTGCTGGTGCGCAGCTCCGGTATGAAAAGGCTGAAGGACATTCCCGGTTCGAAAACCGTGCTGATTGCGATGGCATGGGGGGTCGTCACCGCAGTTATCCCGGCATTCGGTGAACCAGCGGGCGGTATCGGCCCGGGAACAGTGGCGGCATTTATCTGGGCCTCGGGAATTGTTTTTGTCCGCACAGCGTTTTTCGAAGTGCTTGACATGCAGGGCGACCGTATCGTGGGCAAGGAAACCATTCCGATTTTAATCGGTGCCAAACGATCCATGCGAGTGTTGAAAATAACGCTGATCTTTCTGGTGGCTGTTCTTTTTCCTTTAACCCTTTCAGGTATATTCTCGTCTCTTGGATATGGCCTTGCCATCTGCCCCATGCTCATGCTGCTGGTTATGCGGGCAAACGAAAAAGAGTATGTGCTACCGGGGATCAAACTGGAATTCGTTATTGAATCGACCATTGTCCTGGCTGGGATTATCACCCTTCTCTGGTCCCTGGCGGCCATGTAATACCACACAGTTTTTAATAAAAGGAGTATCATGATCAAAAAAAGAATAAACGACCACTTTAAAGCATTAATGTATAAGGAAAAGCTTAACAAATTTGAGGATATCTTGTTAAAGCTCTACCGCAGCAATAAAAAACGATATAAAAACCTAAAAAAATATATTCATACTGCTGAAAACAGAAATATAAATAGAATATATATCCGGGCGCGACATATCAGGAGCCTCATATCGGGAGAAAAATTTTGTTTTGTTGCGCTCGAAGATGCTATTATTTGGACTTCTGAATGGTTGAAATCATTTCCGATCCAATATGATATCATTGTCGGTATTCCCAGAAGTGGAATGCTTATTGCGAGTATAATTGCTTTAAAACTCGGCAAGCCACTTACGACCCCTGATCTTTTTGCTAAAAAAGAATTTTGGTTAAGTACTAAAGTCGATCAACACCCCAAATTTATAAAACAAATGAACGTGCTTTTGGTTGATGACTCCATAAACTCCGGCAAATCCATGCGGGAAAGTATCGATTTCATGCGCCAAGCCGAATTTGATTTTGACATTACCACGGCAGCGCTTATCACCAGCGATGAAACCAATCCATTGGTTGACATATACTATAAATATATAAAGCATCCGAGAATTTTCGAATGGAATATGTTGCATCGCAAAACAGCATCATCTTTCGAGCATGAAAAAATTGCTTTGGACATGGATGGTGTCCTTTGTGAGAATTGTCCGCCACATACCGATTCGGATGAAAACGCCTATACTCAATGGATTCGCTCTGCCAAACCTTACCTCATTCCTTCATTTGAAATTGATGCGATTGTATCCTGCAGGTTAGAAAAATATAGAGCAGATACCGTGAAATGGCTTAGCAATCATAACGTACGATATAAAAAATTAATCTTATGGAATATCGAATCAAAGAAACAAAGAAAAGGTCTGTTTGCAAAACATAAAATAGATGCAATTTTAAAAATTAATCCTGCGATATTCTGGGAAAGCAATCTTAATCAAGCCGAAAATATTTGGAAAGCTACAAAAACACCTGTTTTTTGTATTGATAACTGGATTATGTTCAACTAAGACGAAGAAAACCTGGGGGCCCGGGGAAAGATGATGGAACCCATTATCATCGACATCGAGGATGTCATCGATCTGCATACGTTTCGCCCGGAAGATGTTTCCGATCTTCTGGATGATTATATTCGCGCCTGCATTGAAAAAAAATATTTGTCCGTTAGGATAATTCACGGAAAAGGGCAGGGATTCCTGAAGAAACGGGTGGAAAAACTTCTGAAACATCACCCGCTGGTGGTATCTTTCACAACAGCGCCCCCCGAAGCCGGCGGCTGGGGAGCAACGATTGTCACGTTGAAAAAAGCCTAAAGTTCATTATATGTACACCTGACCGGATGGATACAATTTTCTGCTGCGATTTTATTATTATTGAACAAAAAAAATGATGGTGGCCAGCACAGCCCCGTCTTCCGCTACCACTTCAACCATCCAGTCCCCTACGTCCGGCGGGTCAATCTGCTTGGCACTCCAGGTTCTCCAGCCGCCTGATTTTACCGGCAGGTCCACCGAGGATTTCAGGTCGCCGTTTAAAAACCACCTGTGGGTGATCTGCGTGTCATGGTCGGCACCCACTACTTTTGTGAAGCAGAAGAGCTTCCCGGCATCACTGGCGAAAACATTCCCAATCCCCAACGGCGTACGCTTTTCCACCCCCCGGCAGATAACGATTTTTTCAATGCTAAGGGATGGGTTCTGATCATCTGCCGCCACAGATGGAAGCAAGCAACAAAGCAGCATAACTCCCAGCGCCAATGGCAGCACAACAAATTTTTGCATGGTATCCTCCGATTGATATAAGAACCCTAATGCAGGCGCTTTAAAACAGCGGCCGCGGATTTCTTTTCCATCCTGACTAGGACATAGTAATGTTGGGCAGGCCCGTAGCTTCCGTACCGGTCATACCAGCGTTCAATAATCTCGGTATAGTTAAGCTCCGTGTCAGACAATACTTCGACGAGTTGTCGGGAATACTCACTTTTTGAGGTGCTGATAACCAGATCCCTGCTCGACACATGGGACACAATGGTACGGCCCAGTTCCGCCCTGGCCCGGTTGGCTGCCTGAATCCAGGCATCCTTGACATGTCGGGTCTGGCCGGAAATCCCCATGGCATAAAAATATCGGTCATCAAAGGGCGCGGAAGTCAGCCAGTCCGGAACCGGTTGGGCTTTCTCGGGGCCCGAAGCACAGCCGGTAGTCAGAACAAGAACGAGCATGCCCACCAGAAAACCGAGGCCGGTCCCAGCTTTTCCAATTAGGTTCATTGCCGATATCCACGAAGTCAAGAGTTTGTAATTATTTAATTAATTTAATAATCAGAATGGTTTTACAATGTAAAAGCATAATACACAAAAGGCGATATAGCAAGAACCCCGTTGTAGATTCACCCTCTGTTTGACTTATAATCTAAACGGCAGTATTTTAATAATCTCAATGTTTCAATTTTTCAGGGAATTCGACCCATGCCTTTTGTCTGCCGACCCGGATTAACGGGTAAAATTTATATGCCGGAGGAAAGCCCGGGGCTCGTGAAAAAGCATGACTGTAAAAACTGCTTTGCATGCCAGGCATGCGGCAACGATCGTTGCCGATTGTGTTTTTCCCTGAAGAGCGGGACAACCGATCCCATTTTTTCGGAAATTACGTTAAGCGTTGACAGAGCAGTATCAAAAACAACGAAACCATAATGGCACCCTTAAAAGATGAAGAGCACGGCAGTTTCCGCACTGTGAAAAACGGCTGCGAGTGTGAAGAAAAATCGAATCCACAGGTCATTTTTTCCGGCCAGGCGGCCGAAGATCTCTGTTGCGGCCCACCCGCCGAACCGAGAAGCAGCCACCTCGAAAAACCCGGATACCAGCGCTGCCGTTTTGTAGAAAAATTTATTGAAACGCCTGCAGGCTTGGTACCACAGGTCAAACGCACCCTTGACAGGTCCGATATCTGGGAAACAATCAAGGTCCGTTCCGGCATCAACCGGAATCAGTACAAGATTACACCCGGGCTTTATTGTGTCGGAGCGGCTGACCACCACTCCCCGGTTCTGGTGTCGGCAAACTATAAACTCAGTTTTGATGCTCTGCGCCAGGCACTCACACATTCCCATGCCTGGATTCTGGTGCTGGATACCCGGGGGGTTAATGTCTGGTGCGCTGCCGGCAAGGGAACATTTGCCACCGAAGAAGTTGTCCGGCAGGTTCGGGCCGGCCGCCTTGCAGATGTGGTCAGCCACAGAACATTGATTCTGCCCCAACTTTCGGCAACCGGAGTTGCTGCACATCAGGTGAAAAAGCAATGCGGGTTTAAGGTTCAATGGGGCCCTGTCCGCTCAGAAGACATCGAATTTTTCATTTCCCACGACAATAAATGTGATGCGGCCATGCGCAAGGTAACCTTTACTTTATGGGAGCGTTTTGTGCTGATACCTGTAGAAATAACGCTTCTGTACAAATACTTGTTGTGGTTTCTGCTGATCGCTTTTATTCTGTCCGGTATCGGTTCGGGTATTTTTTCATTCTCCCAGGCTTGGCACAGGGGCCTAATTTCGGTGTCGGCCGGTATCGTTGGAATTGTCGCCGGGGTCGTTGTGGCCCCGCTTCTACTCCCGTGGATACCCGGAAAGCCGTTTTCAGTTAAAGGTGCGCTTTCCGGATTTCTGGCCGGAAGCGCCGTCGCCGCTATTTTTTGGGGTCGTGTAAATGCTCTGGAAGTAACGGCTTTGATGTTGTTTGCCATGGCCGTGAGTTCCTATCTGGCCATGAATTTTACCGGATCGACCCCCTTTACATCTCCGTCGGGCGTTGAAAAAGAGATGCGCCTGGCCATTCCCGCTCAGGCCGGCGCAGTCCTCATCTCTTCTGCCGCGTGGCTCTGGGCGGCTTTTGGTGCCCAGGGATAAGACTGACCCTTTTCCAATGGATTGGATGATTATGGAC
>Ga0164313_10002804_pt1 | contig 15555 bp, 10 predicted proteins | sample GuaBasSedimGuay4_FD_113735 | JGI IMG/M metagenome (GOLD analysis project Ga0164313, IMG submission 113735) | Subseafloor sediment microbial communities from Guaymas Basin, Gulf of California, Mexico - Guay4, Core 4569-4, 0-3 cm | ecosystem: Environmental > Aquatic > Marine > Hydrothermal vents... | reverse complement strand
ATCGATCCTTACGTTGCCGTGCGGTTGAGGCTCAAAGCCTATGTTCTTGACATCAAGCTTGAAAAGGCCTTTGTATCGGATGTCACCTTGCGTGTACTCGAGGTATTCGAAAGCAAAGACATACAACCGCCGGCAATCCTGCACCGGAATGCTGTTGATGGTTACTACAAAGCTGGGGATTATTAGCACTAATTATCATTATTCGACGACTCCCCTAGAGTGATCGTTGCTCATTGTGCCCTGGAACGTTCTAATCTCAGCCATCATCTTCAGCCAGGCATCTTTATTGTAAGCCGGAACCTGACCGCGGTGTTGATAGAGGGGTAGGTGAAGATTTCTGACATGGAAAAGATATTCATTGTTCGAAATTCCGGTCTGCCAGTAGCCGGTCGCCCCTGCCAGCAACGATCCCCCTGAAAACAGTAAGCTGATGGTGACGACATAAATCCATGGTTTCATAACACCGTTTTTCTTCAAGCTGGATAGATACAGTGTGTTTTTTTCCGGGCATACGCTTACACATTTTAAGCAGGCGTGGCATTCGTCCGACATGACAGTGGTGGTTTTGTGAAGCCGAATGTCCACCGGGCAGGCTCGGGTGCATTGCCGGCAGTTGGTGCAGGTTTGGTTATTGCGGTGGATTTTAAAAATACTCAATAAGCTCAAGGCACCAAGAAGAGCGCCATAGGGGCAGAGATAGCGGCACCAGAAATTGCGTATCAGGATAGAAAAAATTACCAAGGCCGACAGAATCCAGAGTGCAAACGCGGATATGTTTTTAAAAAAGTACAACATCTTAATGTCGGCCGCCATGTTGTATGGGCTGTAGATAAAATAATCCAGCGCGAACGCATTCATTTTGATTACAATTTCCCACAGAAAAAATGCCAGTAAAAGGTATTTCAAACTTCGCAGCGGATAGTCCAACCAACGGGGAATTCTGATATTTTTTCGGAAAATGAAGTGATGCAGGCGGTTTAAATACTCGGTCAGCAGTCCGAAGGGGCACACCCAGCTGCAGAATCCACGTTTTAGCAGGATTGCGGTTGATAAAATGATCAACAGGATGATTAAACCGGATGGATGAACACGAGTGAAGGTACCCGTTAGAAGCCAGTACTTGAGACTTATCAGAGAGCTGATGGGTAAAAAAGCCTCGATTCCGGGAGGGCGGGAAACGGTCGGTAAAATACCACTCTCCAGCTGATTTACGAAAACACTGAATTGCACCCCGATAAAAACTGTCGTGGCCAAAAAAAGGTATTGAACAATTCTACGATGGATTTGAATATTGGTGAGGTTGATGTTCTGAAAATAATTGATTAATCTTTGCATGGTGTCATATTTTGGGTTCGGCCCCGGGGTTTTCCGACATTTTCCCACTATCCCCTATCGTTTCACTATACAAGGGTATCCTTTTGCGTGCGCTTGATATTCACAATCCAGTCCACCGGGCCCTGCTGCTCGTATTGCCACTTAAACTTACCTTTCTCCTCGGCTTCAAATTGATAGTACAACGGTTTGGGGTCGTGGTCGTTTATTATCCTGAGAACCTCGCCCGGCTGCAAGGCCTCCCATTTCTGAAATATCATTTTATGCCGTTCCACCGGCGGCAGCGGCCTTAGGTCCAGGGTATCAACTTCTGCATTCATTGTTGTGCCTCCTTAGTTAATTATGCTATTTATATGCCGCATCGTGGCACTGTTGACATTGACTTAGGTCAAGTCGAAAAATAAAAAGACTCCTTAGATTTATAAGACAAATATTATGGAAGATAAAATGGGAGAAAAAGTGGGAAAATCAGATATACTTGAGTATCGATGCCCAAAATGTGGTGCAAAACTAACCTCAATGCGATGCAGGATTGACGGGCCGGAACTCTATTGCCAACGGTGTCGCATGACATATGACCCGCACGACAAAAAGATCGTTAAATAGTGCCCATCCATAAATGGTCTTTTCACGCCCTGCCGGTGTTGGGCGCCATGATTTAACTCCTTAAAATAGCACGCTATTCCTCCGGGTTAAATCCGGCGCCCGCCTTGGCAGAACGCGAAAATCCCTATTTCTGGACGGACACTAAATAATTTTTTTGATGTTTTTAAGGATGTTCTCCTGTCCGCACTATTCTCACTCTGGTGTTGCATTAAGTTGGATCAATGCATCGAATATGGGCAGCCTTTGTCGGGCAAACCTGCCAATCCATTTGTCATAAATTTTAAGTATTTCTTTTGATCGATAAAGGTCGGAAATCACACGATCTGCAACAAGACGAAAGTCTGAATCATTGCGCCTTACGGCAAGTGCAAAAGGCTCGAAGGTGAACACATGGGGCTTAATCACAAAGCTCATTGGGTCATGCGCTTTTAAAGCTATACCTATAAGTACGATTTGGTCAGAAGAAAAGGCATCGATTTTTTTATCTCGTAACGCATCGATGCCTTCTTTTGCTGAATTGAATAAGAGAATTTCAGCATCTGTTGATGTTTCGCTAATTAGTTTTTTTAATGCGACGACGGTCGTTGTGGCTTTCACGACGCCAATTTTCGTTCCATCAAGACCGGAAGAATCAAGAGCCTTATTATCTTTTAGGGTCATTATTGAAGCGCCGGTGACAAATGTCAGTTGCGTAAAGTCAACAAGTTCACTACGGGAAAGCGTTTTAGTAGTTGAACCACATAAAATGTCAATTTTGTTATCGCCCAGCGCTTTAAATCGCTCTTCAGCTGTTACGGGAACATATTCAACCTTTACGTCCGCACCAATTTTGCTTTCAACTTCAGTTACGATATTTTTACAAAGATCAATAGAATAGCCAATCGGGTTGCCGTCCTTGTCCAAAAACGACATGGGTGGTTCAGACACACGATAGCCGATTCTAATTTGACCGGATTTTTTTATCTGTCGAAGAGTTCCTGTGAGTTCTTGAGCTGCTAGCGGGCTTGCCAATAAAACGATCAATAAAATGATTACCAGTTTACCTCTCATGTTAATTTTCTCCTTTTTTATATGTCATTTACACAGCGTATTACTTCCTATATGGTTCGTATGGTGTTGTCATTTGACAACACCCTTTCTTCAAAGGATAAATCCAATCATAGTATTCCATTCTCCCGGCCCGACTTTCTGGGTGTAAAGAGGACGCCGTCTTCCGGCAGTCGCTGCCATTTCAACTCAACAGGAAAGGGCTTTACGTCCCAAATCTTCCTGCTGTAATCCATAATTGACCGGTCAGAGGAAAACTTGCCCATCCGTGCTACATTCAAAATGGACATTCTGGTCCAGTTCTTCTTATCCTGAAAAATATTGCCTACCTGATCCTGACAGTCGATATAGGACCGATAATCGGCAAAGAGTGTGTACTGATCGTTATAGAGCAGCGAATCGACAACAGGTCGGAACAGCTCACGATCACCATGCGAGAAATGTCCAGATGCAATCAGGTCGACAGCCCCCTTGAGTTCTTCGTCACGCTGATAATAATCCATGGGGCGGTAGCCGGATCTCTGCAATGTCATGACCTCGTCCACGTTGAGGCCGAACAGGAAGAAATTATCAGCGCCCACCTCTTCCCGAATTTCCACATTGGCCCCGTCCAAAGTGCCGATGGTAAGCGCTCCATTCATGGAAAATTTCATGTTGCCGGTTCCCGAGGCCTCCATGCCGGCCTGTGAAATCTGTTCGGACAGGTCGGTGATGGGATAGACGACATGGCCGATCTTGACATTGTAGTTGGGAATAAAAAGGACTTGCAGTCGGTCGCGCACGTCGGGATCGTTGTTCACCACCTGGGCAACCGAGGTGATCAACTTGATCATACGCTTTGCCATAAAGTAACTGGGCGCAGCCTTGCCGCCGAAGACAAAGAGGCGGGGCGTGATGTCCATGTCCGGATTGGCCTTGATCCGGTTATAGAGGGTGAGGATGTGGAGCACGTTGAGGTGCTGGCGCTTATACTCGTGAATCCGTTTTACCTGGACGTCGAACATGGCCGTCGGATCAACAACCAATTCCAGCTTCCTCAAAACCACGGCGACAACATCCCGCTTGTTGTCCTCCTTAACCGTGTTCCAGGCATCTTGGAATGAAGCATCGTCGGCCAGTTTTTCCAGCTCCTTGAGATCATCGAGATGGGTAAGCCATTTTTCACCAATGGCCTCGGTGATCAGCGCGGTCAGGCGGGGGTTACTCACTGCAATCCAGCGACGGGGTGTTACGCCGTTGGTAACGTTGCGGATCTTGCCCGGATACATGTGATTGAAATCGGCCAGGGTGTGTTTGCGCAACAGCTCAGTGTGCATGGCCGCAACGCCGTTAATGACCTTGGATCCTATGCAGGCCAGGTTGGCCATCCGCACGTACCTGGAACCCGATTCGTCAATGATGGACATTCGATTTATCTTTTCTTCATCGCCGGGGTATTTCAGCCGTACCTCATCCAGGAAGCGACGGTTGATCTCAAGAATAATCTCCAAATGCCTGGGAAGCAGGGTGCCGAACAAATCGATCTGCCACTTTTCCATGGCCTCGGGCAGCAGGGTGTGGTTGGTGTAGCACAGGGTCTTGCAGGTAATATCCCAGGCCCTGTCCCAATCATAAAAATGCTTATCCATCAAGAGGCGCATCAGCTCCGGTACGGCAACGGAAGGATGAGTATCATTGAGTTGGCCCTGGAATTCTTCAAAGAAATTATCCAGGCTGTCGTGGACAAGCAGGTGGATACGGATCATGTCCTGCAGGGAGCAGGATACGAAAAAATATTGTTGCTCCAGCCGCAGCTGTTTACCCTGGAACTGTTCATCATTGGGGTAGAGGACCTTGGTGATGGTTTCGGCATTAATTTTGTCTTCTACTGCGCCGTAGTAGTCACCGGTATTGAAGTCTTCAAAGTCAAAGGAGGCGTGCGCCTCAGCGCTCCACAGCCTGAGCAGGTTAACATTGTTGACCTTAAAGCCGGGAACAGGTGTGTCGTAGGGAATTCCGGTGATCACCCGGGCCGGAATCCAGTGTACCCGTCTGTTGCCCTCTTCCCCATGGTACACTTCAGTGTGGCCGCCGAAACCGACATCACAGGCCATGTCCGGTTTCTTGATCTCCCAGGGATTGCCGGGATGCAGCCAACGGTCACTGAGTTCCTTTTGCCAGCCATCAACAATCTCCTGGTCGAACATGCCGAACTCGTAGCGGATACCATAGCCGATGGCCGGAATCTGCAGCGAGGAGAGTGAATCGAGGTAACAGGCTGCCAACCTGCCCAGACCGCCGTTACCGAGACCCGGTTCCTCTTCATGGTCGATAATCTCTTTCAGGTCCAGGCCGCTTTCCTCGGCAGCTTGAAAAAATTCATCATAAAGACCAAGGTTAACCAGGTTGTTGTGCAGGTGCGGCCCCATGAGAAATTCTGCAGAGAAGTAACAGACAATCTTGGAATCTTTTTCCAGCAACGCCTCCGCTGAGTTGACAAAGAGATGCTGCATCCGATCCCTGAGCGTGTAGGAAACTGCAAGATAGCAATCATTCAGGCTTGCGGTCCTGGTGGTGACTCCCTGCTTGTAAAAGAGGTTGTAGGCAAAGGCTCGTTTAAGTTTGTTAATACGCTCTCGCTCTTTGCCGACTGTTTTTTTTGCAGAACTCATACAAGTCCTCCTCGTAAAACAAATAATTGCTCTTTGTTATGACACCCGGAGAGAGCAGGAAATTTGTTTATACCGGGTGAAAATGCTTTGATCCGAATCCGGATGCAACTATAGGGTAGTGTTAGTCGTTCAGTATTCGAAGCAACAAAGAATAGTTTATTTCAAGTGTTCTTCCGTATATAAGGATAGCTCGATCATCCGCTCAAGAAGTTCATCCACTTGCATTCCCGGAAAATTGTGACGGACCAACTCTTTACAAAACAGGCGGCAAATATAACGGAGCTTGCGGCTCTTTTGTTTGCCGGCATATACAAAATCCCTGTGGCCATTATTGATAACAATCACATTTTTTTCGATATCGAATCGTGAACGCCACATTTCACCTGGTGCCCGGCGATAAGTATATCCGGGCAGTCCTTTATTTTTCTTTCCGGATTTTGATGATTGGTCCAAAAGTGAGTCCGTGATGGTTATCAGTGCTTCATCGGTGCAGGCGGTATCAGACTGACGAACTGTGACTTTCAAGGTGGTCAGGCAGGGTTCCGCTGGGGCAGCAAAGATGACCGATTCATTGCTGTTCTCTATAAGTTGGCCTTCTCCTTCCACTATCTCCCATAGATATTCCAGATTTTCCAAAACGATCCTTCGCGGTCGGTCTCTGCAAACAACCCTATATTTCTTGCGTTTATCAACAGATACGACACTTGATTTTGGAGTAATTAATACGCTGAACAGGGGGCCTGCATATTCAAAAAATTGTTTTTGTCCGGTGCCGTTGTCATCTTCCGCCTGATCATTCCGGGAATTCTCTTCGTCCCGATTATTTTGTTCACGGGGACCACCGGGCATGTGGTCGCTAGTAAATAGATTTCCCGGCTTTTTTTGAGGCTTTCCTGCATGAATGTCAAACCAGTCGTATTCCTCTTGTGGAAGTCGCAAAAACGCTTCTTTGAGAGCACGCTGGACCCTGCGTAAAATCCGACGGCTTGACCTCTCTTCTTCGGCTTTACGCTGGTCTTCGACAATCTGCTGCAGATGACTTTCGACGGGTTCCATTGCCCGGTAAAAAGTGTCAAAACGGTCATCGCGTAATATTCCGAGACGCGTCCCCGGTGTGAGATTTAAGAACGGCGCATCCACAATGCCTTGCAGGAACCCAGCCGCCCAAGGATCTTTTTGGAAGTGTTCGAGCTCAGTAATTGACGGTAATACCCGCGTACCGCGCCGATACAACCCGATACGGTTTGAGACGCCCGGATCGGTGAGATAAAGCTCCAGATAGATATCGCCATGCACAGTTTTGGCCGGCTTCAGGTTATGGAGTAGTCGTCCGGTAAATTGTCGCGGGACAACAATAAGTTCTTTTCTGCCTGTACGGTCAACGACTTTTACCGTTACTTCAGCTGACTTTATCCGGTCACGAAGTTCGGACGCGAGATATCGCTGAATCTTTTCACCCGTCAAAGACCGCAATCCAGGAAGTAGCGGATAGATCATCAGGTCTGTTCCCTTAAAGGGGAGCAATACCCGTTTCTTTGTGACAGTAAAATCAGGCGAGTCCTTAGCCATGGTCATTTCGTAGGTTTTCCCATCAGCACTGCAACTGGTCATGCTTAGGTTATGGCCGACCGTCCAAAAACTAAGAAGACCTATGCCGAATTCTCCCTGAATCCCATCCGCTCTTTCTGACTTGAACTGTCTTTTTATAGAATCACAAATATGTGTTGCCACACGACGAAAATCGGGAAGTCCTTGTTTGTCTTTTGGAATGCCCTCACCATTATCACTGATCTTGAGGTAGAATTCTCCCTTTTTTTTCCCTCTTACAATGACGATCTGTTTTGCGCCTGCGTCAATGCTGTTTTCCACAAATTCGGCCACAGCTTTCAGGGGGTTGGCTTGAGATTTGGCGATGATGCTGATGGCATTCCAATGATCGGCGATGCGCAACTTTCCAGTACGGATACCTTTTGTTATCTTTTTACGTACGGATTTTGACATTATTGACTCCATTTAGCCAATGGTTCGGCTTAAGTTGAAGAAGAAAATCATCAACCGGACAACAAAGAATTCCATCAACCATCAGTTTCTCTGTTCCTCGATATAACAATATCACACTCGCTTCTGGGTAATCGAGTTGAAACGTTTTAAGTGATCTAAGGCTTTTAGGGTGAATTTGTTTTGCGTTCTTAACTTCCAAAGCGTGGAAATGATGCTGTCCATACAATATGAAATCAACCTCTGCCCCTCCTCGAGACCGCCAAAAATAACAATTCACTTGATCATTCGAATAATCGCACCAGGCTTTAAGGTGCTGTAAAACCAAACCTTCCAAAGCCATTCCCCCAATTTCATCGGAGCTGTCAAGCGGCCCCCTAGGGCGTAAATGGTAGTAAACACCGGCATCAAATAAATAAAATTTAGGCTGTGCCGTCATTGCGCGTCTCGCGCGTTTGGCAAAGACGGGAAGTTTATATCCCAATAATAGATCTTCAATAATTGATAGATGGTTTTCGACAATTTTTCGGGAAACGTGGCACTCCCTGGCTATATTACTGAGGTTTAAAATACTGCCATGAGAAAAGCTGATGGCTTCCAGAAAACGGGCAAAAGCGCCAATGTCTCTTACCAACCCCTCTTCTTTGACTTCTTCTTTCAGGTAGAGGGCAATGTAGGTTGCCAGTGTCTTGTCAGGCGATCTTGCCGAGAAGACTAAAGGAATCAGGCCGTTTCGGAGGACCGTATCTAATGAAAAGTCGGTACCTAATTCAGCAGCCATAAATGGATGGAAATGGGTTAAGAGAGCACGGCCTGCCAACAGGTTCACACTACCACGGCGTAGTTTTCGGGCACTGGAGCCGGTCATGATAAACTGATGGGTTTTATATTCTTCGATCAAACTGTGGATGCTGTCCAGCAGCGCCGGCGCCCTTTGGACTTCATCAATAATATAGCACCTTGTGCGTGGGTTCGCTTTGACTATTTGTTTGATCCGTTCTGGGTGGGCAATATGAGCCCTAAATGTACTGTCATCCAACAAGTCTACCAGATAGGCATCCGGGAAAGTCTTTTTAAGCCAGGTAGATTTGCCTGTACCTCTTGGACCGAATATAAAGAAGCTGTCAGTAGGCGCAGCGAAAAATCTTTCAGTATATTTTTCCATCATCACTCCATTTGATTATAAAAAAATCGACTTACAAGGTGAAAATTGCGTCACAATATTAACCTTTTGGGTGAAGGTTGCAAGTTATTTTTTGTGATGGTTTGCAAGGTTTCAAACAAAATACCAACATTCACTGTTAAAAAAACATTGCCAATGAGTCAATTATAGTCTATTATCGCCTCAAAATATGAGCTGATAAAAGGTGTGAAATGACTCAAACAACGCAATACATCTGGCAGCAACCGTCATGGCCGGAGTTTCGCTGGGACAATGCAGCCCTTCTCAAACTTTTAGGCATTTGTCGATTCCAACAGGGTTCGCTGTTGACTCAAATGGAAGATTTAGGGTTCGATGTTAGGCAGCAAGCCAGAGCTGAAGTGTTGATCGAAGAAGCCCTGAAAACAGCTGAAATTGAAGGGGAGCGTCTGGATCCTAAAGCAGTTCGATCTTCAGTGGCCCAACGTCTTGGTTTGCCGACAGCCGGTATGGTCTCGACAAAAAATCAACAGGCCGATGGGGTCGTTCAAATATTGCTGGATGCCACTCAGAATTTTAAACAGGCGTTGACGCCTGAACGACTGTTCGGTTGGCATGCGGCCCTATTTCCCACTGGTTATTCAGGTCTGCACAAGATCCAAGTTGCATCCTGGCGAGATGATCGTAATGGGCCGATGAGGGTTGTATCGGGTCCTATTGGAAGGGAACTAATCCATTACGAAGCGCCACCGGCAGAGGGTTTGGAAAAAGAAATGGACCGTTTTTTCTGCTGGTGGGAGGAAAGTCGTAAAGAAATGGACGGCCTTCTTCGGGCTAGCTTGTCCCATCTGTGGTTCGTGGTGGTGCATCCTTTTGATGATGGCAATGGACGAGTTGCCCGGGCGTTGACAGAGATGGCCCTGGCACAGGATGAAAATCTGTCGACAAGATATTATAGCCTCTCTTCACAGATCATGGCAGAAAGAGAGGACTATTATAGAGTTCTCGAACGTACCAACATAGGAGAATGTGATTTAACCGATTGGATGAAATGGTTTTTGGAATGCATGTCCAGATCTATTCTGAGCTCAAACAAGCTCCTGTCCAATGTAATGTTAAAGGCCCGGTTCTGGAAGCATTATGCTCAGACTAAGTTAAAGGAGCGTCAGAGCAAAGTCATAAATCGTTTACTCGATGTTGGTCCCGGTGGTTTTGAAGGAGGCCTGACAAATCGAAAATATGCCGGCATGACCCATGTCAGCAGGGCAACGGCTCAAAGAGAACTGGCAGACCTTGTTAAAAAGGGCGTCATTCGCCCCAATCCAGGCGGCGGTAGGAGCACAAGCTATGACCTTTGCTGGGATGAGTTTTCAGGTTGAGTTGCAGGACCCCACACAGAAAGACTGGTGCGATAATTCTGCCTCTGGGGTCGGACCGAGATAACATTTTATATTAACAATAGAAAAGACCTAAATTCGTCTCCCAATTCAGCAGGAGGTGCACTATCTTTGTCAGCCTCTCTCCTTGCCTCAGTTGAAAATGGGCTTGCGGGACGGTTTTTGATATTCAATTTATCAATATATCAAGGAGCGTAAGATCCCGAGGCTTGCGATCTTTTTTGTATTGGCGAATGGCTCGGCGCCTGTTCCTTGTGCCATTCGGATACCGAGCCCAGATGCCAGCCATTGGCCAATAACATCTGCGTCACGTAGGTTTCAAATGCCTTTTCAGTGGTCTGTGACATATTTAAGTTCCCTATCTTTAACTTTGCCTGTGTCTAAGTTAAAGAAAACGCATTATCCTTAACTTAAAAAGAGGCTAAGGTAACGTTCGAAGGCATAGGACCGCCACCGCTGTTGACCGGTAAGTTCCACCAGGATGTCCAATTCAACCAATGCCTTAATCAGCGAATTGGCTGTCGGTGTAGTGATTGACAGCGCCTGTTCCACATTTGTGGCATTGATGATGGGCTTTCGGTATAGCAGGTTCAGGGCAGATCGAGCAGAATGAGCCCGTTTGCCAAGGCTCAACACTGTTTGCTCCACCTCGGTACGCAGAGTAAGAATTTGACGAAACACATCCCGCCCCTTGATCGCGGTTTGGGCCACGCCATTAAGGAAAAAATGAATCCAGTGGATCAAGTCATTGCTGGACCTTACCCGCATCAGGGCATCATAATAGCTTGCCCGATTGCGTTCAAAGAAATCCGAGAGATATAGCGATGGCTTGGCCAATAGACCGTGGCTGATTAGGTACAGAGGTATCAACAGCCGTCCGATACGGCCGTTACCATCTAAGAAGGGGTGGATGGTTTCGAATTGATAATGGCTGATAGCCACGCGTACCAGGTGCGGGACGGTGATCTCCTCGTTATGCCAAAACTTTTCCAGGTCGCCCATCAGCTCGGGTACGGTTTCATGGTTGGGCGGGATAAAGGCTGCATCGGCCAGACTTGAACCACCGATCCAGTTCTGGTTGGTTCTAAACTCGCCGGGCTGCTTGTGTTCACCGCGTACGCCGCGCATCAGGATGGCATGGGTCTGTTTGAGTAGACGATTCGAAAGCGGCAGCGCTTTTAGCTCAGTAATGGCGGTATTCAAGGCATCAATATAATTTTGCACCTCGCGCCAGTCATCGCGCTTTTCCGGCTGGATCTGTTCTTCCGACATCAAGGCTTCGTCCATACCGGTCCGAGTGCCCTCGATCCTGCTGGAGGTCTGTGCCTCCTTGAGAACATGCATTTCAATAAAAAGATCAATATCCGGCACGATCAGGGAAAATGCGTTCAATTCCCCCAACGCCCTGTTGGCCTGCTCCAGTAATGTGTTAATGGTGGCGTTTTCCCAGAGCCACTCATGATTGACCCGCCCCGGCTCGAAGCTCTTGTACTGATAACGCTGCTGCAAGCTTCCCGCAATAAAGGTTTCGAGTTTCATGTCGCCTCCTTGGCGCACTTGGTTGCCAACCCCTCTACCCTCCAAAGCAGTAGTGAACCTATAGGATAATCGCGCATTAAAGAGTCAAATAAAAGCTCTATATCGTTATGCTTCCAAACAAATTCCCGTTGGATTGCTGGGAGAAGCAATGTTTGGTAATCAATCTTTTGTATAATGTTTGCAATTGTTACAGGAGGATAAAAAACCATAATGACATCTCCATAAAATATTAATATTTCTATCTTGACTCTTTCAACTCAAACATCATCTGCACGATAATTCTTTCAGCGAACGACTTTTTAATCAAAACGCTTCACTTGTATTTTGCTGTCTGTAGTTACCACATTTCAGAGTCTATGGGCTTTCTATACTTTTAATCAACTCATTCGCGATATTAGAGCTTTCTATGCGCATGATGCTTTCTTGAGCACCGCCGTAACTCATAAGATTGATGCTGCCATACCAAACAGTTTTTTGATCCATGATTGCGAATTTTTGATGAATATTGGATTTAAAAACAACACTTATATCGTTGTTTTTTAGCATTTCCAATACTCGCTGCAAAGTAACTCGATCTCTGGTTTTAAAAGTCTCTACCGGTCTGGTCACAACAATTGCTCGGATACCTTTATCGAGGGCAATTCTCAAGTGCTGTATCATTTGCATGGAGCGCCTTTTCCTAACAAAGGGGCTTACGATTAAGACTTCTTTCTTAGCGCGGGCGAGATCATTGTTGAAAACAGGCAAAAAACTATCTTTATCAAAAATAATATCCAATGATGCTGACATGATATCCTCGCTTTTTGCTTTGTATCCCATCGAGGCATACCCTGTAAGCCTTTTCTGATACATTCTTTCCAGCATCCTTACATGGATATCCACATAATCATAGATTTGCACTTCTTTTTTATCAATAAACAGTCGATGAAGTCTTCCGGCATATTGCTGGAGTGTTCCTTTCCATGATATCGGCATAGCCAAAAACAGCGTATCAAGACGAGGTTCGTCAAAGCCTTCTCCGATAAAAGACCCTGTCGCCACTAATATTAGATTTTTATCTGCCGGTGTGTCCGTGATGCGTTGAAAAACCTCCCGTGTTGTTTTTGAGCCCATTCCACCCATCAGCATCACAACATCCGGGACTTCTTCTCTTAATTTCTTCGCAAGCAATTCAACGTGAGCGGTTCTTAATGTTAGAATAATGCAGTTTCTGCCACGGTTATAGCTGTCTAAAACGTCTTCGACAATTTGCTGATTCCGGGTGCCGTTATCAACAACTTCAGAATACAATTCCTGGATAGAAACTTCCTTTTCAATACTATTCAAAGGTATTCTCAGGGACGTAAACCGTGGAATGATATAATGATCAAAAGGCCTTTTCTCGGCCTGCTTTTTTGCATTATCTCGATACCGTATTGGGCCGCAATGCATAAAAAGTATCGGATGATGCCCATCCTTTCGTGTCGGCGTGGCTGTCAGGCCATAAATATACTTGGCATTTGTGGTTTTCAGAATACTTTCATAGCTGAAAGCGGAAGCATGATGACACTCATCAGAAATGACCATCCCATAGTCTTTAACACAATTCTTTACCTCTCCCATCCGGCTTAGAGATTGCATAAGAGCAATATCCACAATACCACTTAGGGTCTTTTTGCCCCCACCTAGCTGGCCAATGATGCTTGCTTTTTTCTTTCGCCCTCTTTTCTTGCCTGCTGCAATAGCCATTTTCGGCAAGGTTTCATTTATAATTAAAAAATCAGATAGCCTTTCCTGCCATTGTTTGAGCAAACTGATCCTATCCACCAAGATAAGCGTATTGACCTTTCTTTCGGCGATCAGCTTGATGGCTACGACGGTTTTTCCAAAAGCGGTTGTTCCTGAGAGAATTCCGATATCATGGTGCAATAGCTGTTCGAGGGCCAGGGGCTGCTCATCTCTTAAATGACCGTTGAACGCTACATCAATTCTTTTCCCGCCGTGGGTCTTATCGATAAGGCGAACATCTATGCCATATTGCTCTAATTCAGCGAACAGATCAATTTCGCACCCTCTTGGCAAACACAGATAGTCCGTTGTTTCATCCGCGCACGAGATAATCCTTTGGTGTCCGTACGTTGACAACCGCATGGCTTGCTGCTTGTAAAACATTGGGTTTTTAAAAGATGCCAATCTCTTCAAGCGGTTCAATGCCCGTTGGGAAATATTGTTTTTTGGAATAAACAACATATTTGCTTTCACGATGTCGATTTTCCTCGGGAAATCGCTTTTTTTCAGGCGGCTGATTGGTTGTGTTTCCCATGGCTTTTGTGTCTCCTCCTCGTCGATTTTCAAAACCCCCAGTTCATGGCCATGACAAAGATCCTGTATGAGATTTTCTATTCGATCTTCAGAAATCTTTTTAATTGACGATAAAAATGCCCATTGATCACGGTAGGATTCAAAACTTTCATTAATAAATTCGCTATTATTATTCTTCCTTGCGGATTTTTGGAATGGCAGAGCAATCAGATTGCCAAAACCTCCCTTGGGCATTGTGTCCTGGCTGGGAAACAATCTGTCATATGATTTGAAATGTATTTCATGTCTTCTGTTCATGGAAAAGGTCAAAAGGGCGGCGCCAAACTTTCTGGCTAACCCAGCGGGTAACCGGTTTTCAAAGAAAAACCATAGGTGCCCGCCGTTGCCGGATTGCGATCGTTCCACAGCCACAGGAATATCAAACTCGGCACAAATCGTTCTTACTGCTGTGACATCGTTTTGCCAACCTGCTTCATCAAAATCCATAGCTAAAAAGTAGCAGGTTTCATCTAAAAGCATTGGATAGATACCGGCAATGATACTACCTCTCAGATGGTCTTCTATGACATGTTCATCCAGCGTGGCATATAACTGATTGGCACATTTGGAACAGGGTGTCTTTGGCTTGCCACACAATCCAACCTTCCATTGATTCAGGCAAACGGGTGAATATCCCGATGTTGCCTTCTTTTTGTTCTCCCATTTCTTCGCATATACATCATCACGACCTTTGAAAAGTGACATGAATAGTTTGATCTTTGAGATTGAATCCGAGGTGTTGTTTACATCTGAAAACGAAGTGCTGTCAGCCGGTTCATCGTCGAGCATGTTTTTTTCTGTGGTCGATTCTGCAATTGGGTTTTCAGAGGGCATGCGTTTCGTTATCCCAAGCTGCGCTTTCAGCTTATCGTTTTCTTTTATCAAGCGGTTGTTCTCGCTTAACAAGAGATTGTATTTTTCAAGCAATTTTCTGTAATCCATATTCGATCTTTAAAATTGAGTGTCCTATCGATGGACTGGTGAATGAAGCAGATAGACCATTTCTCAAGTCTGGCTAAGACCACAAGAGACCGAAGGGGACAGCCCATAAATTATTGCCGAAAGAGGCGGGAAATTCCCCCGTATAAAGAATAATGCCGATAAATGTCTGGTTTTTTCTCAGATTCTTCCGGAACCATCTCATATGGTTGAAATCTTTTTTCTTAACAGCAGATCCGGCTTTAATTTCAATGCCAAGCAATGCATTATCTTCCCGTTCTATTAAGAAATCGATTTCACGTTTTTCACGGTCACGGTAGTGAAACAGTTCATAGCGACCATCTCCGGCGTCAACTTGCGCCATGATTTCATTGAAGGCAAACGTTTCAATCAGTTTGCCGGAGCGATCGGAATCTAAGCGTACTTGGTCCATTTTCCAGCTGAGCAGGGACGCCATCAGACCGCTATCTACCATAAAGAGCTTGCTTTGCTTACCGACGCGGTCATAGTCTGTTTTCGTCCAAGGGTATACGCGCTCTACCAGATAGAGTGTCTCTAATGCGTT
>Ga0164313_10002802_pt1 | contig 15568 bp, 16 predicted proteins | sample GuaBasSedimGuay4_FD_113735 | JGI IMG/M metagenome (GOLD analysis project Ga0164313, IMG submission 113735) | Subseafloor sediment microbial communities from Guaymas Basin, Gulf of California, Mexico - Guay4, Core 4569-4, 0-3 cm | ecosystem: Environmental > Aquatic > Marine > Hydrothermal vents... | reverse complement strand
TACAAAATTGTCCTATTCTATAACATTGTGAAATCAGAATTGTCTGCTCTCTTTCTTCGTCTCTAGCTTTAGCAATAAACAATCTTGCTAATCCTAATTTTTGCTCTTGGCTAGTCTGGCAATAGGCCAGTATATTATCTGCTATTGCAGCCTTAGAATAATCTTCGGCTAAATGTTTTAGCGAAATGACTTTTGCATCTTCACCTAATCTATTGCTTTGAGATGCTGTAGCTACTGCAACGTTTCTTTCTACTGCAATTCTTCTTAGTTCTTTATACAAGTTACCTGTTTCTATGCGTAAATTCATAGAGCTTATGCTCATTAAATCTGCATAGTCTACTATGATGACATCAGGTTGGAAATGATGATAGTTATCCATAGCATCTAGATAAGTTTCTAATCCTTGGATTGTCAATGCTCCTGTAGGGAATCTTTTAATCCAAATCTTTAATCTATTTTCCATGTATAAAAGTTTCTTTTCTATTTCTCCTTGCATTCCAATTTTAAATAAAGAAGGTCTTTCTATTTGCACAGGATCCATACTAACAAAACGTCCCATTTCGTCCTGTTTAAAATCCATATATTGTGCATCAGTTTTTCTTTTTCCGTAAGAATAAAAATTTTGTACATATCTTTGGGACGTTTTCTCTTCAGACATTTCTAAAGAAACATGTAACACTCTTAATTGTTGTAATGCTAGAAATTTTCCTAAATGAATTAACCCCCAGGTATTATGAACCAGTACATCGCTTGCAATAAAATTATGATGTACAGCTATTGTTAGATCATACGTAGGAGCAGCACCTATCTTTTCAATATTTGTAATGTTGTCCCAATATAAATCTTTTAAAAGATAAGAAGCAAAATCATAGTCAAGATGCTCTTTTGCGATTTTTTGTAGAAAATCAACAGCTACTCCTTTTTGTTTTTTCTTTTTATGATCTTGTAAAATATCTTTTGCTTGACCATTAAAATTTTCTCTACCTATATCTTTAATCATTTTATCTATTAAAGGATAAGGCACTACATCTTTATATGAATTTCTAGTTTGTCTTTTATAAGATTTTATTGCATCAAGTGCTTTTTCTGTGATATCTTTTTTGTAAGAAGAAAAACCTATCAATTCAATAAATTTAGTAACTTCTTTTTTATTTCTTGTTGCCCATCTAAAAGCTCCTTTTTTAGAATTCCTTGTAATTTTACCTATAATTCCAAATCGTAACAAAAGGTGATTAATATCTTCGATTAATTGTTCACTTGCACATGTGTATTCTATTACAGGATATTTTTTATATTCTATATAAATACTTCCATCACATGTAAAAAGTTTATTTAAGAAAATTTGTAAAGATTTTTTACACCAAGTAAAAACTTCTTTAGGGATAAATTTATTTTTTGATAAATGATTATGTAATCCATATTCTTTAATGATATTTTTAGCAGGATTACTGTTATGTTTAAATTTCTTTTCAATAGGATTGCAAATAGATACAGTAATTTTTTCATTTGTAGAATTTACATTAGAACCTAACATTTCTACACAAGTTTTAAAATGAGAATGAATATCTTTTTCACAATTTGTAAATGTGTACGGATTAGCTACTAAACACCCTTCTGCAATCATATATGCTAAATAAGACGCATGTTCTTCAGATACATTTTTTTGTCCAAGTTGTGGAAGATTTCTTGGTACCGCAATAAAATCTGATTTTTTTAATTCTGTTATAGGTTTCCAACCTTCTGGTGTCAAAAATGGGTGTTCTTTGGTTACGATTACTTGTCTTCCTAATCTAGTAGATATTTTAAAGCATTGTTTTTTGCCATTTGTATAATGGTCTTTAACAATAGTTTTTTCTAAAAGCCCAGTTTTTTCATTCAAACATATAATTTCAGAAATTTTTTCTTTTACAACAGTTTTTATTGGAAGGTATTGACCATCTCCTAATAAAATTCTTTCATCCTCATGGATGCATTTACCCCGGTTTGCTGGTGCTAGTAAAATTAACAACTCTCCAGGAGCAGGTCCAAATCCCATAACATCTAAAGGTTTAATGCCGACAGAATAAGCAGGTGTTAAATTGTCAAAAAATCTTAAACTTTTATTTGTGTCAGTAAAACGGGTTCCAGAATCAAAAACATCTAATGTAGCTTTAAGAGATTTATTTAAAATGTTTTCTGCGTTATCTAAATTACCTTCTTTTACTTGTGTAGTAGCATCTATAATTGCAGATTTTAAACGTTGCTGTCTTACAAAAGTTGTTATTTTAGAAATAACATATTTAGTATTTATGTTATCTTTAAATTCGTATAAGGATATAAGAATCTTTTTGTAAAGGTCAGCTTTACGAGAATCTTTTTCGTCATTTAAATGATCTTCTAACAAATCTCCTAAATGATCTTTTGGTGTTTCTTTGAATTGTTGGTAATATCCAACTGCTTGTTTTGCTATCTCTTTGTAAGGTTCGCTTTCAAACAAACCTATATTAACAGAGTTAATTATTAGAGGTGCAGATTCATCGTCGAAACAAAGGAGCGTGAGCACATTTTCTTGGAGTGCTCCGGAAATTAAGTTAGAATCTGGTATCATTATGTAACTTCTTTAAGAATTCTTCTAATTGTTTTAGGATGTCTTTTTGTAAGTTTGCGTATTTCAAATATGTTTTTTCCTTTTAAACTTTGAATATATTTTCTTTCTTTTGAAGTAACTTTTGGGTTTATCTTTTTTGGTTGTATTGGAGGTGCTAGATCATTTAAATGGTGCCAAGTATAACCTATAATTGCTTGTCGGATGGATTCACTTGTTACATTATATTTTTGAGCAGTTTTTTCATAATCTCCCATTTTAGGATCTTTTTCAGAAAATTCTTTTCTTAATAGAAGTACAATATCTTTAGTTAATTTTGCATGACCTTGACGTTCTCCCTTAGCTTGTCGATTTTTAGAATCTCTATCTTTGTTGTTATCTTTTCGTGTTCCAGCAAATAAATGATTTGGATTTACACAAGAAGGATTGTCACATTTATGCAAAACTGATAAACCTGTTGGAATTGGACCTTTATGTATTGTATAAGATATTCTATGTGCCCCAACATGTACCCCATTACATTTTACTATTCCATAATTATTGTCATCTAAAATACCTTCCCAATTCCAACAGATATCTTCTTCTTGTTTTTGTACTCTTTTCCAAAAGTAAGAAAACACTTTTGTATTTTCCTGCAAGGCCCCTGAAATTACATCTGACACTTAATTAAATTCCTCTAAAGCTTCTCTCATTTTGTTTGTAAAAGTTATACCAAGACTCTCTAATAATCCAACAATCCTTCTGTAATCCCCTGAAGGTGCTCTTGGTGTAGGAACACGCATAGGTTTGTCATAAAAAGGAAAAGGAAGTTTGATTAAATCCCATTTTTGATTTAAGGCATCTAAATGTTTTAATTTAAATTCTTCATATAATTCTTCATTATTTAGATACTTTGTTGCTGTTGCAGGACCTATCCCCTTAATACCTGGCACTCCGTTATGTGTTCCTACCATAGCAGTGTACTCTACCCAATCTACAGGTGTTAATTTAGGAAACTCTGTTTTGAATTCTTCTAATCTATATTCATCTAATCTAGTAGAAAATTTACCTTTCTTGTTAATAATGACCCCTGAGTATTTTAAGAGTTGGTTCAAATCAGTGTCGTTCGATTTAATAACACAATTGTCATATTTAAGAGTTTGTACAGCAAACGCAATCAAATCGTCTGCTTCTAGTCCTGGAATTTCCCATACAGGAATTCTCATCAATTCAAATAATTCAGTTAAAAGTTCTGTACTTTGGTATAAGGCTTTGTAAAAATCAAATCCATCATCTTTGTAATGTTTTCTATCACCTTTAAATCCAGGATAAAGTTTTTCTCTTAAATAAGGTTTTGAATCTGTACAAACTAAAAGATGAGAGGGTTTAAAAGTACGAAAGGACAACATCAATTGGGAAAATACTCCATAGATACCTCCTGTAAATTCTCCGTTAGGTCCCCACAGATGTTTATTTACACTGATAGATCTAATTAAAGTGTTATTGTAATCTACTAAGAGTACATTAGTCATTTTAAGAGTTCCAATCCTTCTTTTTCTATGTCTTTATCAAGCTTTTCTATCTCGCTGAATTTTTTTAATACATCAATAGGGCTCATTTTTGTAAATTTATTAGATGTCTTTCCTGCTGCTTTTTGCATTCTGTTAAGAGTTTCTTTTTTCTTCATTTTTAAATCTCTTAAAATTAAATTATTTTCTTTACAAAGTGTTTTAATTTCTTCTTTATATTCTGACCAGTTGCTAAGTTCCGAAGCTTCCAATTCTACAGTAATCTTAACTTGATCACCTTCATACATTTCATATTCAGTCAATTGCTCAGGTTCATTTATTGTAATCGAAAGTTTTTGAAGTACCTCCATTGTAAGTACTGTAAAATTTAAATCGTCGAGATTTAATATGATGCCTCTAGGCGTATATGTGTCTCCAAAAGCAACTGGATAGGGCGTGCCAATGTATGTCAGGGGCACAGCACCCGGGATCTTAATGTTTTGGGGTACGTGTATGTCCCCTGAGAATATCTTTGCTTTAGTGCCCTTAAAAAAGCTTGGGCTTAAACCGGATTTCATTTCGTGGTAATTAGAAACTACTGAACCTAGTACACTTTGGTGCATAAAAATTAAGTTACAATTTACGAGATCGATATCTTTCCATTCTTCTTCAGGATCCTTAGCATGAGGTAACCACCAACTGTCCATGTCTTCTATGTACATAGGTTCCTTTATAAAAAGGACATTTTGTATCGTATCTAATAATTCTAAATAAGGATGCTCAGGTTTTAAATAATCATGATTTCCTTTTAAAATTGTTACAGGTACGAGTTTTGCACATTTATTAATTTCTTTGACAAGTCTATTTATTAGTTCTGATCCATGGCGATCTTTTTTATCAAACAAATCTCCTAAAATAAATAATTTATCTAGTTCTCTTGTTGTAATTTCATATCTTGCCCATTCAAAAACAGCCCATTTATATTCATCATAGGGAGATTCAGTTAGATGCAAATCACTTATAATAAAAGCTTCCGTAATCATATTTAAATAGGGGCATTTCTGCCCCCCTGATCCTTTGTTATGCAGCTTCTGGCTCGGGATAATTTTCTAACCCAATTTCAGAATAGAGTTTGTATAAAGGGTTTTTCCTGCTATAAAAGATGTTAGAAATTGTCCCGTCAAATGATGTCTTTGCTCTATCGGTCCTTGATTCATGCGTGGACATAGCAGTAAGAACATTGTAATAATCCCAAATGTTCATAGGAAATTCCGTTTCCCTGGCTTCTATTGCGCCTATCATCTTTTTAGGCAATTTATTACCTACTGCTTCCAGTGCATCTAGATAAGCAAGTTCTATGTTTTGCCATCTTTTCCATAAGTCATAAATATTGACGGCGTTATCCATCATATCTTTTAATTTGGAAGACACTCCTTCTGGAGACCATCCATCTAATAAATCTTTTCCAGCTATGGATGCAATGTCATTACCTAATACCATACCATTGTCGCAAATAGCTCTGTACGCACCTACTCTTAGTTTAAAAGGAAGTGATCTGTCATAAGAATTGTATAACAGCACATGGAAAGTGTTTACGTCTCCATTGCCTAAATCTATCAAAGGTTCTTCAGGTAATGTAAATCTTGCTTTGATTTGAGCTCCTTGTTTGTAAGAGTGTAATTCTATTCTAGGTTTTCCTCCGTATGCTTCTTCGATTGCATTATCAATCATTTCTACAGCATCCTGATGATGTAAAATGACTGATTTTTGAGATACCACACTAAAAAGACGTTTGTGGTCTTCTGTGAGAACAACATTTTTTTCACTAAATTCTTCCAATGTGCCAAGCTCAGGAAAAGCTTGCTTCATAGGCAAAATTGAAATAGGTTGTGTCCAGATAGGATCATCCGCTGTTATTTGCATGTTTGGTTCCTCTATTAAGTATAATGTTGCTATGCAAAGTAATTATACCTATTATTCTTTCTTGTATTAGGAAATTATCCTTGTATTTTCAATCTTAAAGTTTCTGCTATTAACAATGCATCTGCTTTTCCTTGATCTTTTTTCTTTTTAAGAAATTCAGATGCTTCAGGCCATTTTCCTATGGCTAAAGTTCTGGCTTGGTCTTTATCTTTGCCTATCAGACCATGGATTTTTTTCCAAGCTTGAGGTCTGAAAAATGTAATTGAGTAACCTAAACCTGCAAGAACTCCTTCAATTACACCTAACGAGCGTCCGAACGAAAACGTTCCTGTGACGCCTTGTCCTGGCATAGCACCCACAGCTTCTACTCCAATGTACACATCTAAAAAATCAAAAGTGGATGTCATTTCTTTTATAATGTCTGCAAGTAAGTAAGCGTTTGTTTCGTTTCCTTTACCTGTAGTTTTAGGAGTAATAGGCATGTATTCTGAGCATGAGTATGTTCCTGATCCAAAAATAGCAGAAATAGCTCCTTTTGCACCTGGATCAATTCCTATATAAAGTTTCATTCTTTTTCTCCTGCAAAATTTGTTTTAATTTAGAATGAATAGGCACATCTATTGTAATCCTACACATGTCTTCTGTCATATTAACAAAAGGTTTAGATCTAAAAGTAGTAATTGTCACTACTTTTGTGGTAGAAAATAATTTTTTTATTTCTTTAGTATCCATAAAATAAATATTGAAAGTGATTTTAGTGTGCTATTACGCCAAAAAACTGTCTTCTACTATGGTGTTATGACCCCCAAATGTACATTTTATAAACACCATAAATAAATGCACTATTCCCAGTTGTAGCTTGACTGGCTTGGGTTCCGTATCAGCTGCACCTTGCTCAAAGGACTTACTTCTATCTAATACAGAAGCGGTACATATACAACACAGGTCAAGTTTCTATTCACAATAAGTGCCAACTTGCTGCCGTGTGTTTAAATGCCATCTTTTGCGACCATAGCGGTCTACTCTTTAAAGGATTGCTGCCTCTAAGCCAACCTCCTAAAATCACTTTCAATATTTACTATATTTTTGTTATCCATTAGTATTTACTTGATTTAGGAATAAAATCTTCTTCGATTTCTTGCCATGTTTGTATTACTATTTTATTTAGAGAGTTTCTTATATTTTTTTGTTCTTCTAAAGGTTTACTTTTTAAACTTCTAATAAGAGTACTTTGTTTTCTTGTATCTAATTTGGCGCCTTCATACTTTATGAGATCTTTTATTTTTTCTAATGCTCCTACTTTGTTTAAAAAATCTATGTGAGCAGTAAGATCATCAATTCCGTATCCAAAAGTGATTGGAAATTCACATTCTCTAAAAGGTAAACCTATTTTATTTTTTTTGCAATTGGCTTTGACTTGAGTTCCAACAATTCGTTCTACTCCTCTAATAGTTTTTTTATGTTTTTTTATTTCTGCTAACCATAATACTTGAGATGCATAAAAATCTAATGCTCGACCTCCAGATCGTTTATTCTTAGCACCTATCATAACACCTATGTTGTCTCTGACTTGAGATACGATTTGTAAATGGAGTCTACTATTATCTATAAGAGAAACGGAACGTCTAAAAATCTCAGATAGTTTCTTAGCTTTATTTTGACCGTAAGTACCTTCATCAATTGTACGTTTTTGTTCTGCTCTGTCAGACAATGCATCTAAACTATCCATTACGAAGAAAGCAGGTTGCTTGTTAAGTTCTTTATCTTTAAGAATGCTTTCTAGTATTTCATAAAATTCTTCTATAGTATTTTCTTCTCCTACAAAGTTTACTGCATCTATTGGCATTCCTAAAGCTTCTGCGTATCTTACATCAAAAGCAGATTCAGCTTCGTAATAAAAAATGTTACCTTTAGGATATGTAAGATGAAAATTTGTGCAAGCTTCTATACTACATAAAGTTTTTCCTGAAGCTTTATCTCCTACAATATTTGATACACGACCTAAAGCCCATCCTCCTCCAAGTACACAATCTAAAAGAGTGCAGCCACTAGAAATAAGTTCTAGTCCTTCTTTATGTAGTTGTGTGAAGTAAGAATTTTTAGGTTTAGGTTCTAAACGAGGTTTGATGGAAGCTCTTTCAGCCATAATATAACCTTAAAAAGCTGTCGAGCATGAACCCGACAGCAACTACAGGATAAAATTTAGTCTTCTTGTTGGTGTCTTTTTCTTAAACCAGCTAATCGGTTACGGACACTACTTTCCTTTTTTTCAGGTTCAGGCTCAGGTTCTCTATCAGGTTCAGGTTCAGGTTCTCTATCAGGCTCAGGTTCAGGCTCTCTATCTGCTTCAGGCTCAGGTTCAGTTTTTCTACGACCTCTTGTGACCTTAGGTTTTTGCAAACCTAATTCATCACAAATAGCATCTGCTAAATCTTGATCTGTGTCAAAAGAACCAGGATCAAGTTTGAGTTTAGCCTCATCACAAAGAGCATCTAATGCTCCACCATTTAAAGCTTGGACTTCATCATACGTGATGTCAAGGTCAGGTAGGGGGTCATTATTGTCTTTTTGAGAATCAGAACTTTCTGGTGCTTTACCTTCAAAAATTTGATTAATATGATCGTAATCATAATAAACAAGAACTTCAGGGACAGGATGATTCTCTAAAGTATCCCAAGTGGAGTCATCTAAATCTATAGAAGAAGGACGTCTTGCGATGGTAACAGAATATTTAGTTTGTTCTCCTATCCCAGTACGAGTAATTTTAACATCAAAACCGTCATCTGGATCATCTACAGGAAAAAATTCTCTAGTACGAGAATCTGTAGCTTGAATCATTACTTCTTTATCTACCGTCCATGGACTTGCCCAGGCTTTTAAACCTTCTTTTTCTTTATCTCGATCTACAAGATAAAATAAAACACGTTTAGTAGGTTTAAGCTTCTTAGCATATTCCTTGTCACCTTCATGATCTGCCAAGCTTCTAGCTTCGCAAATAGGACAAGGTTGCTCTTTCATCTTTTCTAAACAAAGATATGCAGCACTATCAGGACCTACATTATAATGGACATAAATATCATATCCATAATGTGTAGGTTCTTTCCAAGTAGGAGGTAAAATTCTTAAAAGATTTTCTCCTTCAGTAGGTTTATATAAAGGAATATCTTCAAGGATGTAATTATCTCTAGTTCCTGAAGATTGCTCTGTTCTTTTTCTTGCTGTATCAAAGGAACGTTTCTTGTACTGAAACTTGCGTCTTGACATGAGGGGTAAATCTCCGAATTATATACGCTGGTGCAACGAATTGTGCTTATGCGTACAGTAATTATACCTTATTTTTCTTTACGTGTGCGGAATATCTCGTCATTTTTACTACGGAAGTACGCAACTGTACCTATTCTTACTGCTATGTAAATGAATACAAGGGCAAGCACTCCTTTTCCAAAAATGATAAGTGTCTCAATCATAATTACTTTTTAAGGTCGCTTAGAAACTTTTCTACGTTCTTGCATCTTACTTCTTTTATTATCGGACTGTACTACATCTGTGTCAGATGTAGCTTTTACAGAAAATTCTGAAAAATATCCTGATACATATAGCCCTGCCATTTCTCTAAGCATAAATCCTCTTTGTACAAAAGCTTCCTTCAGAACAAACCATTTGTCTGCCATGGCTTTTGCTTCTAAATAATCTTTATTAGCTTGTTGATATATAGATGATTCTAAAACCATGTTGTGCAGCATAGTTTCTGTAGTCTTAGTACCATTTTCAGCACACTCTTGTTTTATTTCTAAATAAACAGTTCCCTCATGTTCTGCAAGTTCCGCTTTTAAAGCATCTCTTTCAGCTAAAGCATTTGCTGTTTTAGAAGCGATGTCATAAAAATGGATAGATTGACGTTCTATATCATCATCAAGTCGAAATTTGTTAATTACAAGTCTAGCTTCGTATGCTTCAAATTCAGTGTTCATTATCTTTTACTTGCCTCTAAAATAGAAATATTTGCTTCGGTTGGAACATAAATAATTTGGTGAATTGTACCTTCTTGCAAAGCTTCAGCAAATGCACCAATAAATTCTTGTTTTCTGTATTCAGGATATTTTTTTGCAGCTTTACCTACGATGCTAATTGCTTCAGCTCTTAAAGATGCAGAATCTAATTCTGCTGTATTTCCAGAATTATTTGAATTAAAATGATTCATTCCTCATCTCCAAATATAAGGGTACCTAATGCTAATAATAAAGGTGCTTTTTTCTCTGATGGATTCCAATGTCCTGAAAAAGCTTCTATAATTGCTAAAAATTTTAAAGCTTTGTTCACATCTGTAGTATTGGCTAAAGCTTTCGCTGTATAATTTAATACCGTAAGTCGAATAGACTCAGCTGGCATTGATTCTATTTCTTTTAAAGTCCTTATTACTTTATTCCAAGTAAGACCTTTTCCTACAAGCATCCTACAAAGTTCTATAACTGTAGCATTCTCATCTGTAGATTCTAAAATGTCACGGAGTTCTTCCATGCTCTTGACACCAGAAGCTTTGGACAAAAAAGTCAATGCTTGACGTGGACTGCCTTCTGCTTCCTGTGCAATAAATGTAGCCATTCTTGAGGTAATCTCAATGTTGCTATCTTCTGCAACAAGCTCTACAAGTTCTGCAAGAATTTCATAAGAAACAGGTCTTACGTTATATTGATGGCATCTTGTTTTAATTGTTTTTGGAACTTTATCTTCTTCCGTTGTACAAAGAATAAAGTACACATGCTCTGGAGGTTCTTCTATAGATTTTAATAATGCTTGCCAAGCTTTAGATGAGATAGCATGAACTTCATCTATGATAATTACTTTAGTAGGATTTTTCCCAAATCCTGTGTAATTTAAAGTGGATGTAAGAGCTCTGATATCTTCAACACTGCTATGAGAAGCAGCATCTATTTCGATTAGATTAGCAAATTCACATTTTAATTCTTTTGCAATTATTCGTCCAAATGTTGTTTTTCCACATCCAGAATGCCCAGTGAATAAATAAGCATGAGGCCAAATATTTTTTTCTTTAAGATGTTTTAAAGATTGTACAATATGATCTTGACCAATTATTTCATCTAAAGTTTGAGGTCTATAAAGAACGTGAAGATCTTCAATCATCTGATTTTTCCGTATTTTTATATTTAGGTACCAAAGGAATATTAAATGTTTTTTCTAACCATTTAAAAAATACATTAAGAAATTCAGGTGCTAAATCAAACGTTAAAGCAAAAAGATTTGCTATTGGTATTATAGATACTATGACTCTACCTATAAGAGTACCTATTGTAAGAGTAGGAACATACATTTTGTATGTATTTTCTTCTTTAAGACTTTCTTTTCTACTGTTTTTATCTTTTTGATATTGAGCAGCAGATCGGAATATGTATAGTGTTAAACAAATTAATGCAGGTAACCAATAAAGTAATACACCTAACAAACCTGTAGTCCACCAATTAATTGCTGCATTTGACCATTCTATCATATTAATAACCTTTTCTAGTAATAGTTACTTATACCTATTTTTTACGTTTATTTGCTCTTATTGTTTTTCCGTAATCTGGTAATTCTTTTACTTTATGAATTTTGGCACAATGATAGCAAACAGGGTTATTTGTATTTTCGTGCCAAAATTTAGTAGATTTTTTACAAAAATAACATATTTCTAATATACCAAAACTGTCAGTAATTTCTTTTGGTTCTTTTATTAAAGGAATGGCCATGCTGTTACCATTTAAGAGAGGTGACATCTTGCAAAGTTAATGTAGTAGAACTTTTCTTTTTTAAAATTTCTTGTCTAATTCTCTTTCCATTTTCTTTGTTATGTTTTTTAACGCAAGATTTGCATTTGTAAATACTTCTGTTAGATATTAGAAATCCTTGTCCAACTGTTCTTATTTCTCCGCATGTGCAAATTGTTAGATAAGTGTGTTCTGCCGTAGTAGCACCTTCAATAAAAAGACGTCCTTTGTATTCTATAACTGTCAAATTCCCAATTTTATCATTTACTTTAAAAGTGGGTTTTTTTACTTTAAATTTACGATTTGTAGAAATATTACAAAGGGGGGATCCAGGTTTTGCCATTTTTAAAGATTCCTTTTTAGTTATGTATGTGTTATATATACTGCTACATTAACATGGAACCTTTATTATAATTTACGGTGCTGATCACAACAAGGAGTGCCTGTATTTTCAATAATTCTTACAGCACGATCATCCCATAATTCTATCATACCGTAATCTTTTTTATTTGTAACCGGAAGTCTTACCCCGAAATGCAATTCTGTCCAATCTTGAATTGCAGATTCTATTCTAAATATATTTTTGTATAGTTCTCCTTTTTCATTCCCCATTTCCTTAGCTATAACACCTCCGTCAACACGAGCAGTAAAAATACGGACATCTATTCCTTGATTTAACCATGCATTTACTCTTGCAGCCATTAAAGGTATAGGGGAACCTATATGAATTTCACTTACCCAGCCATTATACTCAGCAAGTGTTCCATCTAAATCTACACCAATCCAACCTTTCATATATATAATCCTTATTTTAAATGTACATAATCATCTTTCTTCAATTTCTAATCTTACAGGACCTATTTTTATTTTAGTGTTAAGAATAGCGATTCCTATGCCAGTTAATCTTAAACATTCTTCTCTGTTGTAGTATCAGTAATTATATAAATCTTATGGTACCTTCCATAAGTTTTATTGTTTTTTAATCGTCCCTTCAAGTCGAGTTATAAATCTGTCAGAATTTGCGGTTTGAACACATGGCAACATTAGATAGATGCAAAATAATACCATCTATTTCATTTTCATTTATACAAAATCCTCTATAATGTGATGTGCTCTACTTACTTTCATAAATTCTGTGGATTCAAAAACTCCTACTTCTTCCTGGTCGCACCAATTCTTACCTACCGATATTTCTACTGAAATAGGCACATTCATGTTTGGAATTAATTCGTAAGGTGTTACGCACATAATTTCAGCTACTTCTTCTATTGCAGAATCCAAGTAATCATCTTTTACATACGAAGTGATGTCGTCATGTATGTTCATTATTATTTGAAATCCTGCATCTGCTAAATGGTTCATAGCATTTACACAGATGTCAGATGCAGTAGATTGGATTGGAGCATTGATTGCAGCGTTGTAACTTAAAGGTCCATGTCTTCTTCGACCAGTTAAAGATTCTACATAACTATGTTTATTATAAAAATCTGTTTGCCATTTTTGCCATTTTTTAACACCTTTAAAAGTTGCCCAGAATTCTCTAAACAATTCTTTTGTAATGTCGTAAGGTACTCCGACTCCTTTAGAAATAGAACCTATTGAGGATCCATAAAATGCAGGAAACACCCATTGATTTTTAACATCTTTTCTAAACTTTTTCATTTTTTCTTTATTATTTAAATTATGACTACCACCTATAACAGTTGGATGCGCATATGCAATTTTTTCTGCCCATTCCATATGCACATCATAATTATTCCAAAGAGCATCACAAAATACTTGATCTTGAGATGCAACTCCTAAAATTCTAGCTTCTATTTGCCCATAGTCTGCTGATAATAACCAAGCATTTTCAGGTGCAATAATCAATTTTCTTATCTCTTTACCTTTCCTATTTGGCCAGTTTTGCATATTTGGAGCATTCGATGCCAAGCGTCCAGTGCTTGTTTCATACAAATTAAAATTTGTATGTAATCTTCCATCAGAGTAGTAACAATGTTCTACAAGAGGTGTAATGTATGTAGACATTTTTTTAGATACAGCTCTATACTTTAAAATCAAAGGTGCAACATCTACACCTTTCAGAGCTTTAAGTATTGGTTCCCCTGTACTGTATTTTCCTTCGCTGCTCCTTAATTCGTCATCTAATCCTATTACATCTCTTAATAACTTCATTAAATGGTGAGGAGAATCAGGATTAAATGCACCATGATGATTTTCATATTTTTTAACTTCAGAAAGACTTTTTATATCGCTAAGATAGTCTTTTGCTTTTTCTGTAAGTTCCTTTTCAAAAGAATCTCGAAGATCATAATCTACACATATTCCTACTTTCTGAGCTTTTGTAAGAGTTGGAATTGCTTTTTTTAAGCCTATATGTACTTTGATAAGTTTAGGTTCTTTTTTAACTTGTGAGATTAAATTTAACCAAAGTTTATGCGTCCATTTTGTATCTAATCCGTTATAAGGTAAAATTCTAGATAAAGGATACTGCAACATGTCCCTTCTATCTATATTAGATAAATCTTTTAAATTAAATCCAAATTGTAAAAAACATTGACGGTCTAACGAAAGCATACCTCTTCTTTCATCAAGACAGTATGCAGCAGCCATTGTGTCATCGAAATTTCCAATTGATAAAATCTCGTCTCCAAAGAAAACAGATAACCATTCTAATTCAAATTTTGTGTTATGACAAATTTTTAAATCTGAATCTAGTAAATATTCTTTTAATGCTTTTGTCACCAACATAAGTTGTTGAGGTGACCAAGCTTTTGGATATTGGATAGGAAATGCGTATGTTTTTTCGTATGTACCTATTGCTATTGTTAGAATTTTAGCGTTTTCTTCGTAAGGTCGAATATGGGTTGTTTCTATGTCTAGTGCATGAGGTCCCCAAGATTTAGCTTCTTTTAACCATTTTATAACGGTTTTTAAATCTTCTTTTCCTTTTGATCCATCTACCCATTTAATTCCTTTTAAATAATCTTTTGTATGAATTTCAGGTTTAGGTAATAAATTGTTTTCTATATCTTTTTGTAATTTTTTAAAATCGTGTATTAAAATATGATCAAATTCTGTTTTTATATCTTTTTCTTGAGTTTTTTTATTAAATCTGCGTTTGGAAAAAATCCAATTAGGATCTAAAACTGGGTACATCCAACAAGCATGACCTGCTATATGGATAGGAACATAGCGTCCTCTCCAACGTTGTATCCCCCCTTCATTGACAAGAAATTTTAAAGCCTCCTCTCCTACGGCTACAATCACTTCAGGTTTTGTTTCTGCAATATCTTTCTCAATACTGTTTCTGCAACATATTAATTCTACTTCTGTTGCAAGTTTTTCTCCTGCACATCGGAGTACTGAATTGATGCGTAAAAGATTATTCCATTCTGCATCACTAAATTGATTTAATAAAAAATTACCTGCATCTGATGTAAAAAATTCATTTGCAAAGTCTTCCGCTCCATCTATAGGACCTTTTAAAACATAGATTAAAGGATCCTTCACTCCCGTAGGTTCCATTTTGGGATTTTGATTTTTTATTTTTGCTCTAGGACATACTTTACATTCTAATTCTCGTGCGGTGTGTAAAGGAATTTTAGAAGTTTTTATAGAAACAGATACTTCCTCAGTAAAAAAGAACCCCATATTAGGCCCCTGTATTAGAGTGGCTAATTAGGTACGTGAAATTTTTTGAATCTGTTGTCAACACAATTAGTTTAGGTAAAAGTGCAATTTTATTTGCTACCTTAAATCCATTTTGTATAAGTACAGGATCAACATCAAATCTAAAAGTACCTAAAGGT
>Ga0164313_10002801_pt1 | contig 15568 bp, 19 predicted proteins | sample GuaBasSedimGuay4_FD_113735 | JGI IMG/M metagenome (GOLD analysis project Ga0164313, IMG submission 113735) | Subseafloor sediment microbial communities from Guaymas Basin, Gulf of California, Mexico - Guay4, Core 4569-4, 0-3 cm | ecosystem: Environmental > Aquatic > Marine > Hydrothermal vents... | reverse complement strand
TGAGTATTCCCTCCAGATCATCAGGAGGAGGAAAGAAGTTTGCGCTTATCAGTATGGAGTTGAGTCCGACTACATTATCGGAATCCGAATCGACGTAGGAAACATCAAGTAATGGCACTTCTTCAACAAAGAACAGCGCAGTTCCCAGCGTACTTGAGATGCTTCGATAAATACGTTTGGTAAATGCCGGGCGATTAGCGGCATCTGGGACTGCTATCTCCATATTATCTATTGTCCACACTCCATCAGAAGGCCCATCCTCAATAATCAATGGGGAAATCGGGCCTTCCTCACCGTACTCAGATACGAAGGTATATCCATAAGCGCGGGATATAACATCACCAACTCCACCAGCTACACTTAAAGTAGGGGGGTTATGTGGGTTACCTCCTGGCTGGGGTACTCCCAGGATATAGGAGGGGTCGCCAGCTTCAATCCTTGCTAGAGTATTATATTCTGGAGTGCCTAGTGTTGGGATTACTGGTGGGGTTTCTCCTGCTGACTGAATTGTAGTCCAGTAGTATCGATCATGGGCATCATTAACAATTACACCCTTGAGAAAATTTGTATTCTGGTATGGAAAAGTCTGCCATAAATCAGACTGACCTGGGCGTACAATTCTGAACGCAGATTTTATTTCATCGATAGTCGCAGTGAGATCAGCTATCACACGGGGGGCGTGCAGACCCCGCAGCTCACCAGAAAGCAGTAAACAATTTTTGGCATGGACGGCTGTACCTTCAGGCAGGACTTCCCTACCTAGTCTTGGTACTTGTCCACCAAATGTATTTAATGCTATAGCTGTCACATCGGCACCGGAAAAATTAAGTCTCCTTCACTACCTTTATCTTCTACCCCGCATTCAAAACGGGTACCGTCTGGTAGTATGATAAGGCAATCTGTCTGATTACGATCGGACTGCCAAGCACAACTACTTACAGTAGCAAGCATACTCAAGCTCAGAATCACGTTCTTCATCCCGCTTCCTCGTGTTGTCACCATTATTCTCCCACGGGTCAGTCGACCCTAATGCACGCCACCGAATCTTACATGATCCGGCGACGGCACCACATGATCCCCAGCATTTAATATGCGCCTGCCCGGTGTTGTCGAGCTGACATATCCGGGTGTCTGGATCGATGTCGATAACTACTTCGAGGGGTTCCTCGTGATTACACGCAGACAAAAAGCCTACCAGTAGTAATATAAGTACGGTTTTCATGGGGTGTACTCCGGTTCTGGATCGGTTGTGCTGCCCGTTGGTGGGAACGGGTCAGGGGTATTCCCCTCTGCTAACCATTCCTGGTACTGAACCCAATGCTCATTCTCTGGATCAGCGGGGATACACCCACCAGTCTCTTTATCTAAAACACCATCTTCTGGCTCACCGCATAATTGATATTTACTCATGCTAATTCAGCCTCTGCTGTCCAGTGACATTCCATCCTAATATCTTTATTCCTGGTATTAGCTAAATTAGGAATACCCGTAGAATGCTGTGATGCTTTTTGTGTAGCACTAACACTTCTATTTGTATCCGAATCAAGATCACGGATGTTCCCCGCAGCGGTACTCGACGAGCCTGGGTACCAAGTTATAGTAGGGGTCGATCGTTTGCGTGTATGAAATGACTCCCGCATACCATAGACAACGGAACTAGCATTTACTTGTATCACTGTACGTATTGAGCCAATGGCGGAAGTGGAAACCCCAGGATAATTATTTATTGAATGGCTCTTTTCATAATACCGACAACATCGTAAATACTCAGTATCATAATCAAGATGCTCAAAGCTAGTCACCTGTACTGGTTCAAGCTGCACCTCCGCATAACGAAATATTGCTACGAATGTGAGGCAATCCAACATCGAAGAAGTACCAATGAAATTACCATCAGCCCAAGCATTAGGAGAAGGGGTTTGTAAATTAGACCCGGCCCGATGGGTATGGGCGACATTTAGAAAATGTGATGCCTGTAATGCCGCGTCCCATTTTGTGGAATCAGTTTCGCCGGGGATGATTACACTATGTTCTTCCCATACATTCGCTACAGACTGTTGGTATTCAAATACGAACGACCTTGTATGCGCTGCATTACGAATAGCTATACAATAATTACCTGCTACTGAATGCGCTGTTTTGAAACTCAGTGCTGCATCAATTGCGTCAGTCTTACCCCAGCGTAAACGCCTAGCATTATGCCCCTCTACTCTCTGGGTAGTGAGCATATAATCCGCTGATGCTTGTGCAGCAGCCGCTACTAACTTTTGGCACTGCATAAAGAATTGCGACCCGATGCCCACATCAGTGCTGGTTGTGACTATTTTATCTACAGATAGAGTATTAACATTTCTCTGTCTTACCCACCGATCTACGGTATAGACCTCATCAGCGGGGTTAGCCCAGTTACTGTTCCTCTGCCATATCGCAAAACTGCCATTAATGAGAATATTCCTATTAGAGAGTGGTGCAATCTGTTCAGCAATATAGGCGGCTATTGCTGCACTAGTTGGAACCTTCGCTGCATCATTGGTTAAGGTTTCTTCAATAGCCTTACCACTTGGCTTGATGCGCTTTTCGGCAACATTATCCCCGACTGCGATCTCGTTGTTGGATAGCCCTGTCGATGAAACCACAACTTCATTTGCGCGTAGCGTATTGCCACCGAACCGTATAGCTTTAGTAATCTTCTTGGAACCATCCCCCATCATTACATCATTTGTTATAAGTGAGGTATCATCAGTAGAAACAAACGCCCCAGCGATACCATCAACGTACTGTTTCGGAGTAGCTTCAAGTGGGTTAGTAGGATTTCCTGGCAAGGTTAGCGGGCCGGTCATGGTGTCGCCGGCACGATCTACCTTATCAAAGAAAACTGACTTCCAACGGAAAGCCGAGTCATCCCAAGCAAGTGAAGCAAGATTAACTGGGGAGGGGGCATCAACATCAATGAGATCATTAAGAAAAGCACTATCACTACCGCCACCACCGCTACCACTTAGTGAAACAACATCCCAATCTTCGGATGCTGTAAGCTCTTGGGCAAATACATCTATACCATAAGCATTATCATTTACTGCAACGTTATCGTAAATATCATCTTCCGCATATATACCCTGGATGAGTGGGTTATTCACCGCCCAGTAATTAACATCCTCCATCCGGGTGATAGGAGTAGGGGATACAGTTTCAAAAATAAAGTCTTTGGTACCTGACGAGGATTGTAAAGAAGGCGCGACTGCGTATGACATATACGTGCCGTTATCTGTAGAGTTCTGTATAGACCACCGAATCGTACCATCATCAATAACGTCGCCAATATCTAAATTCTGTAATTCTGTGGCTCTATTTCCGCCAAGAAAATCTGTCTTATGGATATTCAAAACATCCAGTTGTTTATTAGAATGAGTAATTTGCCCGGATGACGGTGCGGTTATATTATTCGGGAGGGTATAACTCCAATCTCCATTAAACGTAGATGGTGTTGGGTCTGGCTCACTAACTATAACCACCATATCAAACACAGTTCCAGCCCGGACATTCACATTGGCTTTACTGATCTCCAACCACCCTGTTATAGACGCTACAAAGTCAGCAATCTCAGTAATAATTTTATCACCAAGTGGGTCTAACACTCCGTATATAGTATAGTGATTACCAATTATTACATTAACCCGGTAGTTAGATAAGATTATATTTAATACCGGAGAATACCGATTACCAAAAATAACCTGTTTAGCAACAACAGCGGATTCCGGGGCAGAGCCAGAATATTGATAAGAGGCTAATCCACTCGGCTGCGGTGCAGCACGATCAGTAGTCTCTACAAGGGCGATCATTGTCCAGCCAGTATCAAGCACCATCTCATTCTTACGATAGGTGCCCGGCCCCCAGTTCCCTCTCCATACCACGGGGTTATCCCGTAGGTAATTCAGCATCCCGGCTGTGAGGCGAGCTTGAACTGTATCACCTGCTGCAAAATCAAGTGCTGTCGTGCCCTCTTGAGCACGCTCTATAGTGATGACATTACCAGCTACCCCTGTAGCCTTAACAATTTCACGAACTCCTGTAAGGACAACCTCAAGGGTCATCATCATATAGTTCGTAGCGGATAATACTGGTAGTTGAGATGCATCAGCTACAGTAATACTTAGGCCCGCAGCAAGAGCTGGAGTCTGTAAAGAGTCGCTGAAATTATTTTCGTTTAAGATCATTAGCACTCATCCGAAATGGATACTTCTATGCAATCCCTCTTGACCTGGCTCTGGTCAGTGGTGACTGTTACAGTGATGTCATAAGTTTCACCATCAACGCCCCCATCACCAACAGTCATGAGGACTTCATTTTCGATAGGGTCAACATTCCCCACGATAGCAAGCGGAGGAGTTGTTACTGGCAGTAGAGTAAACGCGACTGAAGCAAGGTTCTCACCTTCCTCAAGCCAGTCAGCATACTTGATGGTGTAGTTCTTTACTTCTACCGAGTTGTGTCTATAACGAGCAAGGAGAGCCATCAGCACTTCCTCCGTGGTGGGTTAGAGGTAGAGGTTCTACCCTTGCCATTGGCATCCAGTGTTCTGTTTACGTGATCGTTAGCATCCAGATTCTTACAGTCATTAGGCACCGTAGAATCCCTTACCTCGGAATGAACGCAGTTCTCATCCCCGGTATCCCGCCCTGTAAAATTAGAGATTAGGGCTGTAAATTTTGAGGTCTTAAAAAACTCAGGGGTTATAGTTAGCGGGGCAATTAAGGATAGTGTGGTAGTACGAAAGCCCGCTACCATCGCTTCGATATTTGCAGTCACGCTAAGGATAGTGGTTTTGAACCCAATCAGTTCGATGAATAATCCTGCCCCAGGTATCCCCATAATAGAGGTCTTAAAAAATCCTGGTGTAAAAGACCCATCCATAAGCCCGCCATTAATCGCGTAGCGATCATTGACTGAGACTGTATCTATTGGGCCGACTGCGTTTAGCATGAATCGCCACCAATCTGATAATAGCCGCCCAGTACCGCATCAGGGAAAATGGCATAGTTGCCGCCTGATGGAACAAATGGCATTCCGGCGATGTTGTCATAAAACGCCAGTAACTCAGAATCATTAATAGTGGTATTCCATTTTATCAATACCACATACGCTGCCGTTCGGACATCTGATAAGGCGGTAAATAATACAGACCCACCATCAGCTTTACCTTCCGAGTCTGCTACTGGGCCAGGAATAGTAAGAGGGATACCAATTATATGTGACCCTAAATCAATACCAAAGCCATGTGTGGGATCGAATACATAGGCATCAGCAACAAGCGCAACACGGACATCATCTGTTGTCCACTTAAACGCCTGTTCTAAATATCCTTGGCCGGCCCTGTCATATAATCTATTCATTACTTACTCCTACCACGGTGGGAATTTCCAACCGGCAGCTTGCTGTGTAAATCGGGACTTTACTCGAACTCGGGCTTGGCCCTGGCCTTGGCGAAACCGCCTCAAATAATATTCAGCCTGAGGGCCATTTGACCACGGACGATCCGGCATCATAAACATGCGACCAGTTACGCCATCGAGGATGGTATCAAAATCAAATGTAACTGTTTCTTCTGGAATCAGGTCATACTTAAATGGACGGAGCGATACGACCGCTGTAAGAGCTTTGTCTTTATCTTCCGGGTATTTTGTAACCAATATGACAGACCCCGGTTCTTCGGCTCCATGAAACCGTACTGGAACTTCATCAACCAGAACACTATATATAGTAAGTATCTCACCTTCTGGTTGGGGGTTGAAATTATAGGCAACCTTGTCACCTTTGACGTTCATAGCGGGGGTCAATGTAAGGAATGCCCCGGAGCGTACATAGAACTCTCTGAGCGTACCCTCAAGTTGCTGCCGCAAAACATCGATCGGCGCACCTGAGATGCGTGAGGCCGCCTCATCGTAGAATACTGAGATGTCTACCATGTTCATCCGAATTTACCCATGAGCTTCTGAACGAAGCGTTGGTGAAGCGTAATGGCCCGGCCATCCTGGGCAAATTCATCGTCCTCAATCCCTACTGAGCTGGCAAGGTAGTCAACTATGGTGGAAAAGTAGGTGTAGTCGATGGGGAAATCTTCTAACAGATCGGCGTCAGTATATACTTGTGGCTGAGTCGCCAGACTGCCAATGAATAAATCAGGACGCAAGCGACGGGTGTCACTCAATGCATCATTGAGGTAATTAATTAATTTTTGGTCGGAGTGCCGGTACGGTGTTTCCAAATCTTGAATGATCTGGCGTGCCCGGATTACGACATCAGTTATCTGATAGCTCATCTAACGACCCCAGATCGCTGTTTAACTCATCAGCATCGGTAGTCGCAGGAGCTTCAACAGTCTTCTTGCGAGATTTCTTGGGAGCAGCCTTTTTCTTCGGTGCGGCCACCTCGGCTACTACAGTAGTATCCACGACCTCAAACGTAGCAAGTTTGGCGTGAACCTCATTGTACGGATATGTAATTCCATCTTTAATGCGGCGTAGATATTTCATATTCTGGTTCCTTGGTTAAAAAGGGAAGGGGGCCGAAGCCCCCATCACCATTACACAGCAGACTTACGGGAGTATGCCAGGCATACCGAAATTCCGTCAGTCATCTTGCGACCATAGACCTGCAAACCACGCATGATGGTACCGAATGTGGACTCGCCACGCAGGGTTTCCATCTTGCTCATCTGACTTGCGAAAGTCATACCGTGCTTGTGACCGGCCATGATGGCAGTGGCATCGCCAAGCGCATCAGTCGGTACCGAAGTCGGCAACAGGTTGGAGGCATACAGCTCGAAGCGGTCGATCATGCCCAAGCGACCATTACGCAACATCGTCTGGCCGTCGCCGGTCAGGGAAGCATCGCGCAGTTCGGACTTCTTAATCATCGCAGCCATCCAAGCCGGGACAATGATCCAGCGACCATTTTCGGGGATGTTCTGCTCATCAAGAGCCTGGCCAAAAGCAACGATCAGATCGATAACTTCGGTCTCGTTTGCGGCTGGGTTACGGGCAACCATATCCAGAGGGACAAGGCTGGTACCGAAATCCAGATTCTGAGACAGCTTACCAGCGGTGTTGCCCTGATTATCGGCATCAACTTCGGTAGGCATGTAAGCCAGAACCTCGGTATCAATCCGAATCTTCATCTGCTCGGAAGCATCGTCAGACCACATTGACATCAGGTTCAGGTCGGCTTGTACTTCCATCACATCGTCGAGGATGGTATTGAAGTAGTAGCCTTGGTCGATATTCAGTTCGACAATGCTGCTGGACGGACGCTCGAATTCGAGTACCTGTTCAGCCTGATACTGCTTGATGGTGACATCAGGCTTGGTACGAATCTTTACCTTGTCGCCATATGAAGAAATTTCACCTTCATAGTCGGTGTTGGCAATAGCACCAATAACAGTAGCATCGTAAAACTTCTCGATGAGTTTGCCACTCCAGATTTCTGGAATGAATGTGCCCGTGTAAACGGGTGAAGCAGTGACATCAATACCGGCTGGGAACTGATCCGGTGAGTCTCCTGCGGTAGCTAGGGGATAACCCATGATTGAATCCTCAAGTTAGTTAAGCAACTATACGATTTGAATTAACCGCAGCCATTATGCTTTTCTCAATTTTGAGTTTGCCTTTCGGGTCGTTCTTGAACTTACCCCTACGGACATCGGCATAAAAAGCTGAGATTTCTACTTGCCGCCATGTTTGCTGACCTTCTTGAGTGCCTGGTGCTGACCCGCCTCTCGGCTTACCGGGTGCGGCTAAGGATGCCATATCAACCTGCGCTTGTCGGGGCGCGGGTGCTGGTGTTTCCTCGGTCGCTGGACTGACCACTGCGTTTTCGTTCAGGTAGCCCTTGAAAAAGGCAACGACGCGAGCTGCGTCATTCGTTTCAAAGGCTTCATTCAGAAGTTCCCTTCGCATTCTGTTGGTATACGCATCAAGCGTGTCCAGCCATGCAAGATAACTTTGATCTGAATTTAGCTCCCGCCAATTCGGGATTTGTGTATCAAGTGTATCATAAACTCCTTGCCGTGCATTAACAGCACTGGTTTCGACAACCGTGCCCATCTGCCGGCGAAGTTCGGCATTTTCAAGTTCCAGCCGATTTACTTCCGGTGCCAGCTCCTCACGAGCTGCACGTTTTACTACATCGATCAGGTCTGAGCCGTAATCTTCGATCTCCTCGTCTTTGAGTAGTTTGGTAGCGGCTTCGGGTGTTCCGGGGGGAGCAGCCTCTGCTGGCTTAACTGACTCAAGCGAAGAAAGGACAGACTGCAACTGACTGACCTGACCACTTAAATCTTTCACATTTTTCTGCAACCGAGGAACCTCGGCCTTGTACTTACCATTCAGTACATTGTATTTATGTTCCCACTTTTGGGCATCTGTGGAGCCGTCAGGGGGCGTCTCTCCAACCTCGGGAGAAGCGGGCGGCGGAGTTTCCTCAATCGAAGGCTGTACTGCCGGAGGCACTGTTTCAATCGTAGCCTCAGGAGCCGCAGGTTGTTCCACTGGCGGAGTAGCTTCTGCCGGAGCAGGGGATACTTCCGCAGGAGGGGTTCCCTCTGCGCTTTGGGTGCCATACGCCTTCTCATGCAGCTTCTCAGCGGCCTTAATCTTTCTACGAACTTCTCTCGGGAGAGCAGACATTGTATTCTCCTATGTTTTGGGCTGTTTGGCCCGTTCAAGTTTTTTAATCGCGCCATTCATGGTTTCCAAAAAGTCAGTGAGTGCGAAGACTTGGCCCCGTAAATACTCATTGCTTTCTGGCAGTTTAAGAAGGCGTTCGTTCTCAGTGGAGCATTGGCCGGCTACAGCATTCATGAGCACAGCAAAATCTCTGTTGCCCCGAAGTGCTGCCACCGACTCAAGTTGTTCCTCTGACAGTTTCATTACAGCTTGTTGCCACCTGTTGGCACGAACTGCTTACCGCCACCACCCTTACTTGGGTAGCTTGTCTTCTGCGACGGATGGCCAGTGGTCTGACCTTCTGATGCAGTAGCGTGGTTGTTAGGAGCCGGCCACTTGTTGCCAGGTGCGGCAGGCGGATAACTCTGGTCAGAGCCAGGGCCAACATTATTGCCGTTGCTGGCGTTAGCCTGCATGGGAGGGCAGTTGCCCTTCTTGTGCCCAGTCTTGGGCGGATAACTTGTTTTCGAGCCATGTCCAAACATGATAATTCTCCTACGTGTTGGTTCTAAATGCGTTGTCAGTTTCGGGATTTGCACTTCCGCCGCCCGGTGCCGGTGCATTGGCTGCCTGTTCGGCTGCTGCTTGCTCCTGCATGGCCTTTCGCTCTGCTTCCTGTTTTGCTTTCAGCTCTGCTTCTGACGGTACGATCTTCTCGCCCGGCATCCCCAGATCATCAGCAATGTCACGAAGTATAGCAGCCCGACCTTCCATACCCACGATCTGAGAGTCAATCGGGTTCCCGCTAATTTGCAGGAATTCCAGTTTCCTCATTCGATCCTGTTCTTTCTGGATGGCAACGGTGACGCCTCGGACACGGATATTCTCGTCGCCCTGTAGCATCCCGGTGGTATCGGTCAACATAATGAAGTCGTACAGGTCTTGAAGCAACGGTGCAAACACATCGTTGTCAATCTGCGCGGCTATGTTCTGCAATACCTTTGACGCATTGTTCATCAGCATGGACAGGCCGGATGCAGTTTTAGCTGCACCACCGACGTTGTTACTGCCAGTGAGATAACGTGGGATTGCGGATGTTTCGTCTGCAAGGACAGACATCTGATTGAAAACTTCCAGCAATTCGCGGGCGTTGGACTCAGGCTGAAAGAACGATATTGGTGAGGTGGTATTCCCCATCGGATCGTCCTCAAACCGCCAGCGTTTCCACGGGTAGAGGGAGTCTGCATCAGTATTGGGGCCAAGCCGATCTTCATTCACGGCTACCTGAGGGCCAGAAGCGATTGACATATTATTGACCAGTGATCGCAGAGAGGCATTCGCCACATCCTGCACATCGTCAATAATATCTGGCACGCTCTGGCCCGGTATTGACCCAGGTACCTTTTCAAAACTGGAAACATAATATCCGTGACGATCACGGGGATTCGGATTGATCTGCGCCTTGATTATAAATTCACCAATCATCCAAATGACAACAGTGTAATCAAGTAATGGGTCATCGATGGACTTCAGTGGGAAGCCTGCATCAATCAGGTCTTGGCCCTGTACTGCACCGTGATACTCAAGACCCTCGATCAGCCCGGAACGATTCATATGGAAATCCTCGCGGGACTCCAGATCAGAACGCTCACTTTCAAATTCATCCGGGTATTCCCGGTAGCCATCTTTGTATTTTTCAAGGACGGCGCGTATCGCTTCGTCGTTATATCCTTCAACACCAAGCAGTAAATTCAGGTCGGCGCGAGAGTAGCGAACTTTTTCAATGACCTCGGCATCTTGGATATGCGTGGCACCGGGAGTCCAGTACAGGTCGAATGGTGAAACCCGACCCCAGAACATCTTCGGCTCCATAACGGAGATCATCTTTCCATCTTGCCAGGATAACGATTTCGTCATCTTGACTACCGGGCCTTTCAGCACAGCGAAATAATAAATTGGGAGATCAATTAGGAATTCCCCAAGGGCTTCATAAAACCCGCCTTCTACAAGAAAGTCCTCAAGTATTTCTGCGGAACGATCTGCTTCTTCATCAGCTTTCTTTTTGGCAGCTTGTTTTGATGCAAACTGTAATTGTTTCTTCCGTTCTGCCAGTGCAATTTCATCAATGGGTTCGCCAGCCTGTTGCATGTGCTGGGCTTCCATCATTACCAGCTCATCAATGTTCCCCTGTATTTCCTGAGGTACGTCCGGGTCTGGTGTGGCCTCGATGTCCCATGTCCTCGTGCCATTAATAAATATGTCACGGAGCATCGCAGTTGCACCACGACATTTTACTGTCGTGATTTTTGCATAAACTTTCGATCCACCGAACTGGCCGATTTGTGAAATCTTTTCTGGGGAATATTCCCCGGAGTAGGCACGGAGAGAACGCAGGAGGCGATTGTTAAGAGTATTGGAGTTGTCGTCGGTGTTGAACGTAGACTCGGAGGTAGCTGTTGTTAGAACTTCTGTGCGATGCCTGCGGAAGATGTCCCAACGGTGGCGTATATGACTGGCCAGCCGATTCATCTCTGAAAATTCCATTCCCACGGTATTGACAGGAACGGCTGCCTCGGCGTCCCGCTTTTGCAGTTCGCCTTCAGGTATTACTCTTAGAATTGATTCGCCCATAATCCGAATTCTCTACAAAAGCAAGGGAATTGTCAACTCTATGATTTCAGAGAACATCCGCCACCACTCCCAGTTTTACGCTTTATTCCAGGGTTGTGTCTTGCGGCGGGTTTGGAGGAGCGATATTCCACAAGAAAAAAGGGACGATTACAGATTTATCGCTGACTCGACCCCCCGTATCCCACTGGCTCCAACATCGATAATATTGCCCGGTGGCCATCGCCCCAAGCACTATATTCGCCTCACACGCCGGCCCTGAGTAGTATGGCTCCCCGGAACAGCTTGGGTTGGTACTCACAAATAAGTCGACATTGCCATAATCCTCCACCAAAAACGGGGAACCGTCAGTTCTTAACGGTGCATATGTACAGGTAAATGTGGCCTGGGGGGTAAGCTCCGCATCATATTCATACCCCTCGGCATGGACTACAAATGGTAGGGCTATCAATAGAATTCTCAATAGTTTCATAGTCATGTCCACGCTGCTGAAGTGAATCTGGGTTTTACGGCCTTGTTCATGCCTCTACGCATGACCTTACCGCGTATTCTGTCTGAAGTACCGAGGCAAGCATACTGTAAAGCGTCGTGTAAATCGGCGTATGGCCTGTTTTTCTTGTCGGGCTTCACTTCCATCGATCCGTCTTTCATGAGCTTGAACCTGTACTCCCCCCGGAACCCGCGTAGTAACTTGGGGCAGCCTGCTTGGTCGATCAAGATCGCGGGCTTTCCAGCCCTTTGCTGAATCAGCCATTTCTCTACCGCCCTGAGCCTGGGTTGAATATTGTTCGTGGGAGCCGGGAAGGCTCGGAATCCAATCCGCTTGAGCATGTCAAAAACCGACTCCTCTCCGATTTCCCCTTTTGACACTCCTGAGGGGTCTCCGACGAGGTATGCACTAAGCCCGGCGAAGCGGCGGGTATTGAGCATGGGCAGGATGTTTTCCTGACAGAATTTTTCGACTCCACAGTTTTGCCTCTCAAGTTCTTGAAATACAAGCAATCTTCCCTGATGATCGACCTGGCAGAGGATAGCCGCTGGCCACCGGGCAAAATCACACCCTATAATTAGAGGATACCCTGGAATTGGCTTAACCTCTTGATCTGTAGTATGAAAATCTTGAACGAAGGAATTTTTATAGACCGGCTGGCCAATAAGTGACTCCCCCCACTTACTGTGTACATGAATATCGACCCATGCCTGCTCGTGGCCCTGCATAAGGTTTTCATAATAATCGTCTGGCAGGTGATGACGCCAAGTGGCTTCCTGGCTCAGTCCCCCCGGTTGATGTACATAGGTGAGATTTTTAGCTTCGTTTTCAACGAGGAAACCATACCATTCCGAATCAACAGATGGCGGGTTAGAATCTCCCCACACCCCGTAGTATGAACACCCACCCATCCCCTTCGACGGATAACGTCCAACACGACCTGCGGCAGCGGCAACGAGTTCCAGCGGTAGTTCTCTAAATTCGTTGAAGTACACCACTGTAAGCTGCATCGATAAGAGTCGACGCTGATCGGCCTGATCTTCAAGCGGAATGAGATGCCAGTCACTATGAATATCTCCCTGCCGTATCTGAATCACTGAGTCACTGACTTTGTAATGAATAATAGGCGCAAGCCAATACTCCACATCTTTCAGGACGGTTGTTTTGATCTGTTGGAGAGTTTGCCGGCTGATGGCGAAGCGAGTGCGCCTGAGACCGTCGTGACCTTTGTTCTGGTTGGCCGCAATAGTGAGGAGTTTCATTATGTAGTTGGTCGTCTTGGTGCTACCCAGCGGCCCAACCGTAAACTGATAGAATTTGTCTGATTCCCAAAATGGAAGCAGTGTACTATCAGGGCTGAAATCTATTTGCATTTTTCGATACCAATCTCCTTGATGGCTGCCTTCAGTTTAGCATCACTTGGGGGTTTTATCCCCTGCTCTTTTAGCTGACGTTTTACTTCAGCAAGTTTTTCCTTAAGGGTTGGCATTGGTAGACTCCAAGCCTGCGGCTTTATGAATAGCTATTACAAAACCATCCCAGTCATTTTGTGGCATCCAAAACGGTTTAGCTCCTTCTACACCATTTAGTGATGGGCCGTCATTACGTATTAATGGGAATGGCCATCCTAGATAGTTAATCAGAAAAATAGTCCCAATACTAGCTACTGTATAACCTTGCCACCCCATTCTGGTTATAAAAGCAAGTTCTGATTCTAATTTAAGGTTTTCCTCCCAATTAAAAGAGTGGTGTTCTAAATCCCAATAAGTTACTAACACCTCTGCTGGATAATCTTCACGATCATACTGCCCGCCGGTTACTCGTAGTACATCATTCTCTACAAGGGTCGTACCTGATATTGTTGGCCATGTTGGAATTACTGTGCCTGCTACAGATACGACATAATAATCATCTTCTTGTAGTGTTGCGGGGTCGGGTAATGGGGGCGAATCAAATTCAGCGTTATAATTACCAAGTGAGTTGCCTACTGGTGGGGGCGTTTCGTCTTCTATTCGTTTTCCGAAGTCCCGAGGTATAGTACCCCCTCCATTGAGAGGAGCACTACCAAGAGCAACACAATAGTGAACATCCTCTGGCACTGCCACGGGGCTTTGCCCAATAGTAGTCTCTGCATACCAGAAGGTATTGTCTGGGTCAGTAGTATCGAGGATGAATGCTCCGGGGGTGTAGTAATAGTTCTGTCGTTCCGGGTCGGTATAGATCAGAATGGCTAAGGCATTCGGAGTATTATCTTTGTCGAATGGTTTACCTAGAATGAACCTCACCCGCTGGTAGAGTTGTCCCGCCCAGTCTGTCTCAAACCGTTCTACATAAATTCTACGTGCCTGGTTGTTGTCTGGGTACTGATTAGTCGTTCCCCAGAACCGCGTAGCATGACCAAGGAAGTGCAGGTACGTAGGAAAGGACACAGTACCATCAAATGTACTGGTGACCTCGTTGAGTTCGTTACCTATTGGTTCGATGTAGTCCTGCAAGTCTGCATGGATAGGATGCCAGCTTACTACTTCACCTGTATCCCAATCCCAACCAGCCAGAATTGTATCCCCTACTTTAGGGGTAAATGGTGCTTCCTCTGAGTCATTGGCATTCATTAACCAAACTTCCCAGTCAGTACCATCACTATACTCTTGAGAGAAGTGAACATCGTTGGCGTTGGGATAAAGGTAGCCGCCCGTTGGCACTCCCTCTACTTCCTGTTGCTCAACAGTACCAGGGGGAGTCTTTACTAAAAAATTAAGCATTAGTCTGACTCCACTTTTGATAGTTCTTTCATTTTGTCATCACTCAATGCTTCATTATATATTCTTACATCCTTGATAGCCCCATACACGTTGTTCCCGCCCCCCGATGCTACACGCCCATCAAGTGTTAGCGGATCACCATTGTTCCCGCTGCCATTATTAGCCACCGATGAGATTGCGCCCCCGTTCATAACTATTGCAATACTTGCTGCGTCCGCTCTTGTGCATATAGTAGCTAGTTCGCCAGTAGTCATCCCATTGGTCGTTTGCGCGGATTCTGCCCCTGTCGTTTTGTTATTCAGTCTATAGAAACGAGCAACTCCGGCTGACTCCATCCCAACAAAAACTCGCGTAGGCCACGACGTTGTACCCATGTACCTATGATAAATACCCCCACTACCCTGAACGATAGACGGGGTAAACGATATATTCCACGAATAAGGTTCTAGAACCATATTTGCGTTATCATAACTTAGTTCGTCAGCCCCCCTCACCACCGGACTACCTACTGTCGGGATGTAGGAGGAAGGGGTATTACCTAATTCTTCTATCTGAATGCCCCACAAGAAAAGACCGTTGCCTTGTGTACCTATATACGATTCGTTAGCGGTTCCCCCATTAGTATTTAAGTGGAAATCAACAATCTTATTACCAGAACCTGAGTTCTGTATGATATAAGCGGTGCATTTATAAATACCACTATCCAGTAACTCTATCGTCCCCGTAGCATTCACGGTGCTAATCGAGCCTTGGCCCACAAGTTCAAACGTCACAGACCGACCCGAAGTTGTTGCTTCCCTGATAGTAAATGTGTCTCTCTCATCCGGCGCGGCGAAACTATGAATTACCGTGGTATCGATTGCGTCGAAGTAAATATCTGCCTGTCGCATCCTATGTTGAACCGCGCCGCCTGTAGCATCTTCGGCTAATTTAGAAGTCGTGTATGCCCCTCCATCTGGCGCAACGAAAGCATCAGAGTCAATTTGACTGTTATAACCGGTCTTTATCCACGAAGCATCGGTTAAGTC
>Ga0164313_10002800_pt1 | contig 15574 bp, 15 predicted proteins | sample GuaBasSedimGuay4_FD_113735 | JGI IMG/M metagenome (GOLD analysis project Ga0164313, IMG submission 113735) | Subseafloor sediment microbial communities from Guaymas Basin, Gulf of California, Mexico - Guay4, Core 4569-4, 0-3 cm | ecosystem: Environmental > Aquatic > Marine > Hydrothermal vents... | reverse complement strand
TCCTTGCGCTCTGGGCGTTTGCAAAAAGCCTCGACATACCACCAGTATTCCTGCATTTTTTGCAAACACCAGAGCATCAAGGACTTGGCACATCTCATCCGGCAGAATCGCTCAGTTTAGGTTTCATTTCGTCTGAATCGTCGGCCCAACGGACGTTATTGCGTCGCCCAGGAGGATATGTAGTTGACATTCGGTCTCATTGGTGCATAATAGGTAACCAAATGGTTACCTATAACGACCCGAACCGGCTCGACCGAATCTTCGGCGCTCTCGCCGACACCACCAGGCGACGGATCCTCGCCCGGTTGGCTGAGGGGGAGGTCACCGTGGGAGAGCTGGCGGCACCCTTCGAAATCTCACGACCGGCGATCTCAAGGCACCTCCGGGTGCTCGAGCGAGCCGGTCTGGTCCATCGGACACGCGATGGCCGTGTCCGGCGGTGCGGTCTCGAGGCGGCGCCCATGCGTGAAGCCGCCGAGTGGGTGGAGAGGTATCGCGAGTTCTGGGAAGACCGGCTCGATGCCCTTGCCGCCTATCTCGAGAACAACGGAACCGAACAGACAGGAAAGGACGAATGACACGAACTCCTACCCAACGAAAAGGCGGTTGCGGATCACACCATGGGATGGACCAGCTGCCTCGATCGTCTCGAAGCCATGTTTCCGAGCCGTTGAGGAGGTTCCACATTGTCGATTCTCGGCGTGCGTCGGATCGGCCAGTGGCCTGTTCGGCGCGCGCCGGCCGCCACGAGGAAATCTCAGCGGGGGTGGTCCTGATCTCGAGCCGGCCACCGGGAAGAACCTCTATCACTGAGCGAGTCAGTCGGAATCCTGAACAAGACCCCGGGCGCCTCTGCTTTGTGGCTTGCTGAATTCATCGATAGCTCAGTTGAGGCATCTCAATTTCGGTGATACCGTAGAGAAAACCGGCATTCTGGTGATTTGGCCGCTTAGAGACCACATTGGTCGCCGGCGAAGGGGCGATCCATGCATAGGTCCTCGGTTGTCTTTCTTTTTGTCATCCTAGCTGCGTTTTTTTCATCGGGGATTGCCTCCGCTCAGAACATGTTGACGAACCCGGACTTTGATACCGATCTCGCCGGTTGGGGAGGGAACGGTTGGTGGGACCAAGAGGACGCGTTCGGCTCGCCCACGTCCGGATCTGCCACCTGGATCAACGATTGGTCCAGCGCCGGATCGATTTATGAGGACCAGTGTGTTCCCGTTCCTTCGGATTTCAAGGCCTACGATCTTGCGGGATATGTGTACATCCCCACCGGCCAGCCGGTCAACGGCGGTCGCACCTATGTCTATCTCGCGTTCTATTCCGAGGCGGATTGCGACCAGCCGATGGAGATTCTCAGGACTGAGATTTTCACTGATCTTGGTACCTGGGAGCTGTTGACCATGACGGATTGGGTCCCGGTCGGGGCGGTCAGCGCCCGGGTGGGTCTTGCCAACTACAAGGATTCGCCTGGCGACTTCCAGGTTCATCACGATTCCATTTTCTTTGGACGCAGCGCCGAGTGGGTCTTCGCGGACGGTTTTGAGTCCGGTGATCTCGCTGCCTGGAACGCTGTGCCGGTTGCAGTGAAGTAGACGGCTATCTGCCGCGGGTCGTCAGGGTGTTGCCCACATCCCCGTGTCGCCCGACTCAAAGCCATCGGCAAAAACCAGGTTGTCGTCTCCGAGATAGCTCCCGACCGGATCGGCTGAACGCCAGTTGATCCCGGAGGCCGCGTAGTAGGGTGGCGACGGCGGTACGGTTTCTGTCGTGACCAGCACCACGCTGCGCCAGGGCTGCATCGTCACGGTGGCGCCCACCGCGCTGCCGTCGGGTCGGGTCCAGCTTCCCGTCGGTACCGTCATGACTGCAGGATCTTCGGTGTCGTTGAAGAGCAGGATGGCGTTGGACCGGTTGACGAGGCTGCCGGTGGCGGACGCCCACGGCGCGTCGGCCGTCCACTCCGCGAGGGTGTTGAAGAGGGTGTCGTCGGGCTTCTTCCGAATCACCCCGTCCACCGAGGTCGGTGCGACGAAGGTTGTGTGGCTCATGCTGCCGTAGTCGCCGTCGGCGTCGTATTCGAGCGCCACAGGATCAGGCTCGGCATAGGGAGGCAGCCACCAGTGGGAGAGGTTCTCCGGCCGATCGATACGGCGCGTCGGCTCGGTCGAGACCAGGGTGTTGTTCGTGATGCTGTGACCCTGATTGGGATTGGTGTCGGTGTAGAGCCCGAGAGCGGCGCGCCGGTTGTCGATGATGGTGTTGCCTGAAATGGTGCAGTCGAAGTTGTTGGGCAGGAAGATGCCGTGCCCGTTCGAGCCGTAAATCGTGTTGCCGGTGATGACGGTGTCGTGGAAATCCGAAAGGAACTCCGGCCAGATCCCGTGCCCCAGGGGCCACCACTCGTGCGAGTACTCGAGATCGCCGATGGTGTCGAGGATGATGTTGTCCCGGATGATCGAGGCATTGCAGTTGGTGTAGACCGCGCCGCCGTCGTTGAGGGTTCCCATCGTTCGGACAAAGACGTTCTTCTCGACGGTCTGGCCGTCGCTGCCGAGGATGACGCCCGCATACCCGGTGTCGACAAAGCGGTTGAGACGCACGATCGCGGCGTTGGCCTGGCCGATGATGATGCCGGCGGCGTGCCATGAGCCCCAACCGCCATAGCCGGGTTCGGCGCCGATTCTGAGGAAGAGGTTGCGCTCGATGAGCGAGCCCGGTGGATCGGCGAGATCGGCCCAGCCGCTGATGGCAATGTTGCGGATGTCTCTGAAGACCGACCGGCGGATCGAGAAGGGCTGAGCGTTCCAGGTGAAGCGGACGGCGTTGCTTTCGATCTCGGAGAAGGTGCAGTACGCGATTGTGGTGGGGTTGTTGATCGCGAGCGCGGTGCCGTAGTAGCGGGAGAAGTGGATGTTCTCGAAGGACGTGCCGGTGGTCCGGACTCCCTCTGGTTCGTCACCGTGGTCGACCAGGACATCGGTGCTCGTCGTGGTCACCACATCGACCTTCATGTTGTTCGGGTCGGCCCACGAAGGTGGGTAGAGGTAGAGCACGCCCGCCTGCCAGTGCCACTCGCCGGGAGCATCGAGTTCGTCGAGATCGTTGTCGATGTAATAGCCCGAACCGGGATCGGAGAAGGGGTCGTGGAACTTCCCCTCGGGACCGAGGGCCAGGGTGTCGACGGGTCCGTGCTGGGTGATGGGTCGGGTCTCCCACCACCAGCTCCACCGCCGCCAACGGACAAACGCTCCCGTCCAACGTCCGGGCGCGACCCCGGGCCGTGTCGTGAGCTCTGCATCGACGATCTCATCCGGCTGGTTGTCGGCGTCGTTGCGGAGGAATCCGGCGTTGACATTGGGCCAGCGGGCGAGCCGGACGAATCGGCCGTTGACATAGCAGGCCAGCACCCGTTGGCCGACATTTCCGGTGCGGACCGACGGGTTCTGCCCCCAGGTCCCCGGCATGCTGACTCGGACGCTGCCGGTGATGATCGGCCGTTCTCCGTTGCCGTAGGCGCTCATGCTCAGGCTCGATCCGGCGTTCAGATCGAGGGCGCGGTAGGTTCCGCCGCGCTCGAGAAGGATGGAATCTCCGGCAGAGGCTCGACCGACGGTGTGGGCGATGGTTGCCAGCGGTTCTGCGATCGTTCCTGGGCTGCCATCGACGCCACCCGGCGCCACATGCCAGTCGCGGGCGACGGCTGTGAGCGACCACAACGACACGGCGAGCGCCATGACGATCGTTGTTTGGAGATGGTTCCGGTCCACCCTCTGCCTCCATTCGAGTGTCCAGCCTACCCGCGAAGATCATTCGGCGACTGTGTCACCGCTCACGGTTGAATGCGGGGTGAGGCTATGATCTGTGTTCATGGAAAGCGAGAAATCGGAAATCCAACCGGAGGTGGTGCGGAAGAAGAAGCTCGGTCTCTCGAGCGGTGGGCAGCGCTGGCCAAGGATGACGGGACGACAGATCGGGTCTATGAATACTGGATCCTCGGACGCGGTGTCACCCCTGAACTTCCGAGGTGGTCCGTTATCCGCAATGTGCTGCACTGGGTTGACTGAGATCGGGAGGAAAAATGCCGACGACACCCGGACAACAAGAGCTACTCGACATCCCCGGTGGAACCCGCAATGCGCTCATTCTGACGGGTGTGGCCGGTCTGATCGTCACGATCGTGGCCAGCCTCGAAGGTGGAAGTGGGACCACTCTCGAGGTCGACAAGATCCTCCATTTTCTGGGATACGCGGCGCTGGCAATGGTCTTTGTCCTCGCCCTCAAACCCAAGATCTACCTCCCCGCGCTGCTCGGCCTGATGGCGACCGCGGGAGGCGAGGGACAGCCGGTCTCCATTGTCCTGCGATCTCTCGCCGACACCGTCAAGAGCCTGGCGGAGGATGTGCTGGCGAACCGCCGAACGAAACCGGTTACGGATCGGAGAGTCTGATGCGTCTACCCCGTGAACTCGATTCCATCGAGATTCGGATTCTGGGCTGTCTCCTGGAAAAAGAGCGGACCACCCCGGACGCGTATCCGTTGACCCTCAACTCTCTGGCCGCGGCGTGCAACCAGAAGAGCAATCGGGATCCGGTGATGGACTTGACGCCGCCGGAAGTGGACGGGGTCCTGGCCCGGCTTCGAGCAGAGGTCCTCGTGTGGCCCGAAGAGGGAGCCCGGGCGAGGAAGTGGACCCACACCCTCGATCGAAAGTGGAATCTCGGCCCTGCAGCCATGGCGGTGATGACCGTGCTCATGCTCAGGGGCCCCCAGACCACGGGCGAGCTTCGCAGTAGGACCGAACGGATGCACCCCTTCGCCTCGGCTCACGAAGTCGAGGATGTTCTCATCGGTCTGAGCGATGGCGAGGACCCGCTCGCGGTGCATCTTGCCAGACAGCCCGGTCAGAAGGAGGCTCGGTGGACCCACCTCGTCGCTGGCGAACCCGACCAGACGACGGCGGTCTTCGTGCCGTCGACCGCGCCACCGGTGTCGGGCCTTGCAGAGCGCGTCACCGAACTCGAGGAGCGGGTGGCCGTGTTGGAGGAGGCACTCTCCAGGGCCGGAATCGACTTGTGAGTCGATTCCATTCGCGATATCCTTGAATATAGGACCAGTTTCAAGGAGGCGCCCATGGACGAGAGGCGAACAGGGAAAGACCGGCGCACCGATGGTGACCGACGCGAGGGCGCCGACCGGAGGGTTGCGGCCGAACCCAACCGGCCGAAGGACGAAGAGCGGCGCGCCGGCGCCGACCGCCGATCCGGCGAACGACGCGGCGGTGTGGACCGCCGCGATTCGGACTGAGGCTTCCGAGGGTTCCCAACGCAGCTCCTGCGACGCGTCGCTCCTGCGATGGAAACTCTCCTCGTCAGCGATTCGGGCCGAGACAGCCGGAGGCTGAATCGGCCCGAATCGCTACTTCATCCCCTTCATCATGTCCTTGCGTTTGTACTTCTTTGGCGGTGAAAAGTCTGCGGAATCATAGTCGACCTCCTGCGATGAGAGCAGGGTCGTCTGGCCGTCGAGGACGCCGTCATCGCCGAACTCGCGGGTGCGAACCGGAAACCCGTTCATTTCCTTGAGGTGTTCGTAGGCGGCGTCTCCGAGTGATCCGCCGTCGCCCATGGAGGGGAGGCTGTCGAGCATTCCGGTCATGAACTCGCCCATCTCGTGGAAGACATCGGCCATGTCTTCGCCACCGGCGACATTCCCCCAGCCGGTGACGCAGAGTTCGCGTTCGCGAACACCGCTGCGCCAGACCTCGTAGATTTCGCAATCAAAGCCGTTGACGGTGTCGCTTCCGCCGGTCTTCTTGAGCTCGGAGGGTTCGCGCGGGGCGGCCATGGCGGGCATCCGGCTCTTCATCATCTGTTCCATCTTTGCGCGCTGGCCCTCGGGGAGGGCAGAGAGCGCCTGATCCATGGATGCCATGGCCTGATTGATGGATGAGGCCAGTTTCTTCATCTGCTCTTCGTCGATGACGAAATAGCTCTTCTTGTCGTGGTCGACGACGAACATCTCGTGGCTGTCGCCGTGGAATATCATCTCGCCGTTGAACTTCGTGCTGCTTGTGGCCACATCCATTTTCATCTGCATGCCTTCAACGGCGATTCCGGTCTGAGTGGTTTCGCTGCCGAACGAGCTCTCCACCTTGTAGAGGACACCGGCCGAAGAGGGGAGGGCTATGGCGAGAAAAGCGATCATGATAAGTGTCTTTTTCATCTGCAGTTCCTTTCGGTGTTTCGGGGTGCGCTATCGAGGCATCGGACCATCTCGATAGATGCGCTGAATCGATGTTGTGTCTCAGTTGCACGCAATGGTACCAGAGCCCAACCGAGCGACCTCGATTGCTCCCAATGACAAAGACTCCACGAGACTCATCGCTATCGCTATCGCTATCGGTTTTCGATGGGTCGGAACCGAGTCAGGACACGCGCTCCAGCGCGTCGGCATATTCTCTCCGAAACAGATCGGGCGATTGCGTTTCTAGCGCGTCAACGGTCGATAGGTCACCCGGTGGGGCCGGTTGGCCTCGTCGCCGAGACGACGTTTCCGGTCGTCTCGATAGTCCGAGTATGGGCCGGCGAACCACTCGACGTGGGAGTCACCCTCAAAGGCAAGCATGTGGGTCGCCACCCGGTCGAGGAACCAACGATCATGCGAGATCACCAGAACCGTGCCGGCAAAGGCCAGAATGGCCTCCTCCAGGGCGCGAAGGGTGTTGACATCGAGATCATTGGTGGGCTCGTCCAACATCAGAACGTTGGCGCCTTCCTTGAGCATCTGCGCCAGGTGGACCCGATTGCGTTCACCGCCCGAGAGCTGTTTGACCGGTTTCTGCTGATCCGAGCCGGTGAAGTTGAAGCGGCCGACATAGGCGCGTGAGTTGACCTCGACGCGGCCCAGCCACACAGATTCCGAGCCCTCGGAGATGACTTCCCAGACAGTCTTTTCGGGGTCGAGGGTCGAGCGGCTCTGATCGACATACCCGAGTTTGACCGTATCGCCGAGCCGCAGGCTGCCGTTGTCGGCCTTCTGACCTCCTGTGATGAGCTCGAAGAGGGTGGTCTTGCCGACGCCGTTGCCGCCGATGATCCCGACGATGGCGCCGGGTGGGATCGAGAAGCCGAGATCGTCGAAGAGGAGCTTGTCGCCGTGACCTTTGGAAAGCCCCTCGGCTTCGATGACAACCTCGCCGAGGCGTGGCCCGTGGGGGATGAAGATCTCGAGATCACGAGCCAGGGTTTCCGGCTCCTGCGACAGGAGTTCCTGGTAGGCGCTGACGCGCGCCTTTCCCTTGGCGTGGCGCGCCTTGGGCGCCATTCGGATCCACTCGAGCTCGTGCTTGAGAGTCTTCTGCCTCTTGCCTTCGCTGCGTTCCTGTTGGCGGAGCCGTTCTTCCTTCTGCTCGAGCCAGGAGGAGTAGTTGCCCTTCCACGGGATCCCGTGGCCGCGGTCGAGTTCGAGGATCCAGCCGGCGACGTTGTCAAGGAAGTACCGATCATGGGTCACCGCGATGACGGTGCCCTGGTAGTCCTTGAGATGGCGTTCGAGCCAGCCCACCGAGAGGGCGTCGAGGTGGTTGGTGGGCTCGTCGAGGAGCAGGATGTCGGGCTGTTGGATGAGCAGTCGGCACAGTGCGACCCGGCGGCGCTCACCACCCGAAAGCACATCGACGACGGTGTCAGGAGGCGGGCAGCGCATCGCATCCATGGCGAGTTCGAGCCGCGAGTCGAGCTCCCAGGCGCCAATGGCCTCGATCTTGTCCTGGACCTCGGCCTGGCGGTCGAGCACCTTGGCCATCTCGTCGTCATCCATGGGCTCCGAGAAGCGATCGGCAAGCTCGTCGTACTCAGCAAGCAGCGCCGTCGCCTCGACGGCGCCTTCCTGGACGATCTCGAGCACCGTCTTGCCGGCTTCGAGCTCGGGTTCCTGCTCGAGCATGCCCACGGTGTAGCCGGGCGCGCGAACGACCTCGCCGTTGGAGGACTCTTCGGTTCCCGCCATGATCCTAAGCAGGGTCGATTTTCCGGCGCCATTGAGCCCCAGGACGCCGATCTTGGCGCCGTAGTAGAAACCCAACGAAATGTCGCGCAATACAGTCTTCTGGCCGTGGGTCTTGGAGACCTGGACCATGGAAAAGATAACTTTCTGATCATCAGCTGCCATTGTTCCTCCGAGGGCGCCAGGGTCACCCGAGACGGGCTTCAAGTCAAGGGCGGCCGGTCATCGGGAGCAAAGGGCCTTCGCAACGTCGGAACCATTTCCTAAAAAGGAGAAGATCTCAAACTTGCAAGACGGGCCACGGACCATCATTGTTGAGCGAGATGAAGACCGGAGTTACAGACCAACCGACGTCGGCCGAAAGGCCTGACGGGATCGGGGTCATTGGATCAGTGCTCTTTGTGGTCTTCACCGTGTTCATCCTCGGTTTCTACCTGCTCCCGTCGAACCGGGACTTGGCATCGGCGCCGCACGATCTGCTCTTCTATTTCGGCATGCTGCCGGTCTTTTTGGTCCTGGGTGGGAGGAATCTGTGGCAGGCGTTCCGGTGGGGAGATTCGGGCGCCCGGTTGCTCGGCCTTGGGCTCGCCCTGGTCATCTATCTCGGTTTGTCGGCGGCGTGGACAACGGGTGATCGCGAACTCTCACTGTCGACCATTGTGTTGACCACCCTCGGCACAGCGGTGTTTCTGGTCGGTTCATCACAGATGCTCGTCAGCGGGCGCTGGATGCAGCTTCGGGTCATCATTGTCGCGGCGGCAACGACCATCGCAGGTGCGTCGATCATCGCGCATTTTCTCGGATACCAGACCCACCCGGGTCGGCTCACCAGTGTGATCCACTTCGAGCACCCGAACCTCTTTGCCCACTATGTGGGTTTTGCGGCGCTGATCTGCTGGAGCCGATTCCTCGAACCGAGGCGGCCCCGCGGCAGGGATGCCTGGGTGTGGGCGACCGCCGGGTTGATCCTGGCCGCTGCGCTCGTTTTGACCTTGGGCCGAGCGCCAATGGGGGCATGTGCGGTCGCTGCGGTCTTGGGTCTGATACTGACTCGCGATCGCGTGTTCACAGCGGTCTTTGCGCTTGTGATCGTGGCCATCTGCGGCGGTTTCTATGTTGTCGGCGGTGATTGGGGCCCATCGCTCATCTCCCGGGGCGAAGCGGGGCGGTTTTTCATCTATCAGAATCTGATCGAGAGGATGGATGGACGCTGGCTGACTGGCGTCGGCCTTGCGGCCAGCGACGATGTGGTGTTCCCGAAAGGGAATGAGAACTTTCCCAAAGGCTTCACAATGCCCCACACCCACAGCGCGTTCGTCGCCACGTTCTTTCACGGCGGCATTCTGGGTCTCGGATTGATGCTCGTGCTCATCGGTGAGGCCGGTCGTCAGGCGTGGCGTATCGCCCGGCGGCGGGGAGACCCCACCGGTTCGATGCTGCTGATCTTCGGTATCGTCTGCCTCGTGCTCGATGGAAACCGATTGGTGTCGAATCCGCATTTGTCATCGTGGTTGATTTTCTGGTTGCCCATCGCCTGGATCATCGCAGCTGGGCGGTGGGACGACTCCCAACCGGTAACGGGTCCGGATGATCGCTGATCATGAAATCGCCGCGAACAGCGAACCCGCACATCGTGCTAAGATCCGGCCCCTATGAAGATCTCGACCGCTGTCTCTGCCGCCTGAGGGGCTTTCACCTAAGATGAGTGATCCTTGCCGGCGATCTGTGCAAATCTCTTGCGCGCTGGACACTTGCGAAAATACTCCGAATACCGCAGGGTATGCGTCCGTTTTTCACAAGCGCCAGCCCATCAAAATCTTGGCACAGCTCATCCGGCAGTACCGCTCATCTTAGGTGACAGACCGCAAGCTCGCGAGCTTGCAGCAACAGCCCCGATTGTTCCCAATCCCTTTTCCCGGAGAGATGAGGGCGTGCGTCGGCATGCCCGGAACAGCAGGAGACGGACGGTGAAACTCACAGAACTCGGTTGGAACGACCGACTCGAAGCAATCTTCAACACACATTTCAAAGACAGTCACATCCCTGCCCGAGTAATCCGGGTGGATCGCGGCGCTGTGACCGTTCAGGGGGCCGATGAATCCGTGAGTGCCGTGGTGGCCGGAGTCCTCGATTCCACGGGTGAGATGGACCGGCCGGCCGTCGGCGACTGGGTGGCCTTGGATCTCGATGCCGATACGGCGGTGGTCCGCGCCATCCTGCCGCGGATCGGAACCCTCTCCCGCCGTCGGCCCGGAGAATCCGACAACGCGCAGGCGGTGGCTGCAAACGTCGATGTGGTCTTCATCGTCGAAGCCGTCGAGCGCGGGCCGAATCCACGCCGCATCGAACGTGCGGTGGCCCTGGCCTGGGATGCCGGCGCCACCCCGGTGATCGTGGTGACAAAGATCGATCTGATTGATGACCGGGAGACGGCGGTGGAGAAAGCCCGAGAAGGCGCACCGTTCGCGGATATCGCAGCACTCTCGGCGGTCGATGGGAGTGGGGTGGATGAGCTGCTCGAATACCTGCCGCCCGGATCCACGGCGGTGCTCCTCGGACCCTCCGGGGTCGGCAAGTCCACGCTGACCAACCGTCTGCTGGGCGAGGAACGGTTGGCGGTTTCCCATGTCAGGGAAGGAGACGCCAAAGGCCGCCACACGACGACCCACCGTGAATTGGTGGTCCTGCCATCGGGCGGATGCCTCATAGACACGCCCGGGATTCGTGAGCTCGGTCTCTGGCTTGGCGCCGAGGCCGTGGACTCGGCTTTCCCCGAGATAGAGGCGGCTGCGGAGAATTGCCGTTTCCGCGACTGCCGGCACATGGACGAGCCGGGATGCTCCGTCGTCGAGGCGGTGGAAGCTGAAGAGATCGACGGGAAGCGGCTCGCGAGCTACCACAGGCTCCAGCGGGAGGCCGAACACCTCGAGCAACGGCTCGATCCATCACGGAAGCACGAGATCCGGGCCCGGGAGCGCGGGTTCGGCAAGATGATCCGCCATGCGCTGACCATCAAGAACAAACGTTAGTCCCTGCCATCATCGGAAACTGCGGACAGAATGTGGTGCGCGGGTCCCGCGCGCGGGCGGGCCTTCAAGGACTTCCGGAGATCGAGGACCACTTGCGGGCGAGACGCCCGCACCACACTGGCGACGAGTTCTCCGGAAGGTGTGGGCAAAGTGTGGTGCGCGCGTCCCGCGCGCAGGTGGGTAGCCCTTTTGGTGATGGACGGTACAATTGGCGATCACAGACTGCGAGGTTCAGGAGTGCGTGGAAACCAGGCGGGTCCGTGTCGGACGCTGGTAATCAAGATCGGGGCCGGTGCGGTGACCGCGGTGCTCGGAACCGTGGCAGCGGTGACCGGTGTGTTCTCCCAGCGCGGTGCGGCGCGAATCTCCCACTTCTGGGGGGCTGTGTGTCTGAGAATCGTTGGTGTTCCTCTCGAGGTCGAAGGCATGGAGAACCTCGGCGAGGGGCAACGCTTCGTCATCATGGCCAACCACGAGTCCAGTCTTGATATCGTTACCCTGCTGACCGCCATGCCACCGTCGGTGGAGCTCCGATTCCTCGCCAAGAAGAGTCTCTTCGCCCTCCCGTTCCTCGGGTGGGCCATGAAGGCCGCCGGTTTCATCCCCGTTGACCGGGAAGACCGCAGCACCGCGGCCGCGACCCTCTCCCAGACCCTTCACGAGGTGGCGAAGGGTGGCTCGCCGCTGGTCTTCCCGGAGGAGACATGGACCACCGACGGCCGGTTGCTGCCCTTCGCTCGCGGAGGCTTCCTCATCGCGCTGAGATCGGATCTGCCCATCCTCCCCATCGGTCTCGAAGGTCCGCGCCTCGTCCTCCCGCCCAACGAGGGCGTCGTCCGACCGGGCCCCGTGATCGTGCGGATCGGTGAACCGATTCCCACCGAGGGTATGGGCGTGTCGAGAAGAGCCGAGCTAATGGCGCGGGTCCGTCGAGACATCGACCGGCTGCGCGGGTCCTTGGGACACATCGGGGAATCCTAGGTCTGATCGATTCCATCGTCGAGGCCAACGGGGTGAGCGTCGGGACAGGGCTCTACACCTACTCCGACGCCAAGACGGTCATCAGCCGAGGCTCCTACAGCGGTTCGGGATCGGCCATCTCGGTCGGGCTTCAGGCGCACGGAGCGAGCATTGATGCGAGCGACGCCCACTTCCAGGGCTACGATCAGGCGGTGACGATGTACGGCACCGGGGGAGAACAGTCAGGCGACTTCAGTCGTTGCGACCTGCACGGCCAGTTCAAGGTCAACGGCGACGGCGTTGACGATATGTCGGTCGTTGTCCGACACTCGAGGATCAGCCATTTCGGCGGGACCATCAATCTCGCCGCGGTGTCGGGGACATCGGTCCGGGTGGCCGGCACCGAGCTCTCCGGAGACCCTGTGTCGGGTCCGGTGGAGTGTGTCGCGGTCTGGGACGAAGGGACGGGTTTCTACCCCAACACCTGCCCGTAGGACGGCGGGATATCCCGATCAGGGGACCGAGTTGCTCCATGCGGCGAGGTCCCCTGATTCGAAGCCGTCGGAGAAGATCGAGGGGCTTGATTCGACCGCGCCCACGTCCGGGGCCGAACCCTCAAAACCGTCGTTGATCCCCGGGATGACGGTGCCGCGATCGATCAGTTCGCTCTCCGCGCCGGGGGTGAAATCGCCACCGATGCGCCGTTGACGCCATCGGGGTCGGACAGAGTCAGCCGTAGATCGTATGTCGTGTCGGGCTCGAGATCGAAGAGGCTGCTCGCGAAATGCGTCGCGTCAGCGCGCATGGCGGGGTGGACGGGTTGGTAGGACCCTGAACCGGGAGGACGGATCTCGAGGGCTCGCGGGATTGGCCTCGACCGGACGTGCCGTCCTTGATCAATGTTTGGCACCTCGGGGAGAATCGGTTGGGTGGGACGTGGTGCCGAACATTGTCAAGGGGGCAATCACGGGCAACCGCGATGAGGTCACCACGTCGGGACAGCGTCGCAGGGCGGTACGCCTGGCCGTAGGGTGGGGCTGGCCCCACCATCAGTCTCGCAGCGGTTGGGATCGCGTATCCGAGAGATAGTGGAACGCGCCGGGAGGTGTGGAATGTGTGCGATCCGGTTCCTTCAGCACCGGCCTTCTGGGACGCCTCCGGCGGCCCAGCGTCGCACCATCGGCGTGGTCGCGCGGGGGTGGATTGGGGGACTGCGACCACGCCGATGTTGCGCCGGCGGCCTGCCTCATGGCGTGGAGAGGTGCACCGGATCGTTCTGCCGCGGGGGTTGCCCGGCAGCGCCATTGTGCGGATGGCGCCGCGTTGCCGGCGGGTCGTCTTGGCACAATGGCGTGCCCGGCACGCCCCGGTGAGCGGTTTTTCCCGCGCGCTTGGTTGCGGCCACTGCCACGGCCACGGTAGCGGTTACGGGCTCGGTCACGGCTAGCGCCTATTGATCCGCCTGGCCTTTCCCCCTCTTCTTGGGCAGCCGGTCCTCGCGCATCAACGCCCGGCGGAGGAGGATCTCCACCTGGGCGTTGACGCTCCGCAGGTCGTCCCGGGCCCAGCGCCTGAGAGCGTCGAGGACCTCGGGATCGACCCGCATCAGAAATGCTTCGCGTTTGCCCACGGTGCGTCAGGTGTAGAGCGAGCCGGTGTTCACGACGGGCTGGGTGTGGCGATCGCTGCACAGAACCACCAGCAGATTGGAGACCATGGCCGCGCGACGCTCGTCGTCGAGTTCGACGATGTGGTGTTCCGCCAGTTTATCGAGCGCCATCTCGACCATCCCGACCGCGCCCTCGACGATCTTGGTCCGGGCCGCGACGACCGCCTGGGCCTGTTGGCGCTGGAGCATGGCGGCGGCGATCTCGGGCGAGTAGGCGAGGTGGCTGATTCGCGCCTCGGTGACCTGGACGCCGGCTTTGCCCAACCGTTCCTGGATGTCGACCTGGAGTTGTCCGCAGACCTCGGCGGTGCTGCCGCGAAGCGAGATCTCGTGGTCCTCGCTGTCGTAGGGGTGGCGGGTCGCCAGGTTGCGTAGCGCAGCCTCGCTCTGGACCTGGACGAAGTCTTCGAAGTCGTCGACTTCGAAGAGGGCCTCGGCGGTGTTGACGACGCGCCACACCACTACCGCAGAGATGTCGATGGGGTTGCCGTCGCGGTCGTTGACCTTGGAGGGGCGTCCAGAGGAACGGGTGGCCTTCTGCAGGACCTTCCCTTGGGCGTCTTTCTGCTCGGGTGTGGTGGTCGATCCGGTTTCGAAGTTGCGGATCCTCAGTGAGATCTTCTTTTTCGAAAAAAACGGGTTGACCCAGTAGAACCCGGACTTCAGTACCGACCCCTTGTAGGTCCCGAAGAGCAGCAGGGCGCGTGCCTGGTTGGGGGCGATGGCCATGTAGCCGAAGAGCGAGATGAAAGCCATGATGAAGAGGACGGCACCGATGATCATCCTCAGCGCGAATTCGGCGCCACCGGGATAGTTGAGGCCGATGGCGCCTCTGATGAAGAGGAGCGAGCCGGAGAGCGCGAGTGCGATGGTCACGATGAGTGGGAACCAGCCTGAGAGCGGGTTGTAGGTTTTTTCGGCGACCATGGGAAACCTCCTTGAATGATGTCACTATGATATCACGTTGAAATCATGAAAAGGTTTCAGATTTTGAGTTGAACACCGGCCTTCTGGTCCGCCTCCGTTTCGGAGGCGGACCAGCGTCGCACCATCGGCGTGGTCGCGAGAGAGACAATTGAAGGACTGCGATCACGCCGATGATGCGCCGACGGCCTCCCTCGTGGCGTGGAGAGGTGCACCGGATCGTCCCGCCGCGGGGGTTGCCCCCCTAGGAGTTTTTCGGAGCGCGAATGGACCGTGAGGGCGCGGGCGAAGAAAAACTCCAAGGACGGCACGCCCCGGTGGGGGGTGTTTCCCACGTGCACGGATACGGCCACGGTCACGGACACGGGTGCGGTCGCGGTCGCCGCATCGGGATCGGGAACGGGAACGGGATCGGGATCGAGCCGGATGCGGCCACGGGTGCGGTCACGGTTACGGTTATGGTTACGGCTACGGACACGGGATGCTGTTCGCTATCGGTATCGCTATCGCTATCGCTATCGGTATCGGTGCCGTGGTGACCGCGGTCAGGCGTCAGAGTCGAAGAATCCGTCCGGCACCCTGAACCCGGGGTTCGAGTGAACCAGATTGCGGCCCCTGTCTTTCGCGGTGTAGAGACTGGCGTCGGCGTCGCGGAGGAGTTCGTCCGCGTTTCGTTCGTTCGACGGGATCTCGGTCGCGACGCCAATGCTGATTGTGATCTTCGCGGGCGCGGAGAGATCGTTGAATTCGAGTTCTTCGATCTGTCTTCGGAACTCTTCGGCGAGAAGTGCCGCCCGCTCAGCGGTGGTCTCGGGGAGGATGGCGACGAACTCCTCACCGCCATACCTGGCCACCAGATCGGCCGCCCGCGAGAGGGTGTTTGCCAGGGCGGCGGCTACGGCCCGCAGGCACTCGTCGCCGGCGACGTGACCATGGATGTCGTTGAACTGTTTGAAGTGATCGATGTCGATCATCAGGATCG
>Ga0164313_10002799_pt1 | contig 15581 bp, 13 predicted proteins | sample GuaBasSedimGuay4_FD_113735 | JGI IMG/M metagenome (GOLD analysis project Ga0164313, IMG submission 113735) | Subseafloor sediment microbial communities from Guaymas Basin, Gulf of California, Mexico - Guay4, Core 4569-4, 0-3 cm | ecosystem: Environmental > Aquatic > Marine > Hydrothermal vents... | reverse complement strand
GGTCTCCACGCCGCGCATGAAGTCGAGGTTGTCGTAGAGCAGGGCGGCAGTCTCCTTGGTGGGGATCCCGTCGAAGAACTCGAGGGTGCCGATCCTCGTCTCCACCTTGTCCGGGGTCATGATGGACTCCGGGATCTTGGTGTTGTATCCCGGGGTCGGTTCTTCAGCAAGACCTACCGACATCATGAGTGCGGTAGCAAGCCCAGCTGATACCGCAACCGTGGACACCTTTTGCACGACTCTCCTCAGATTCATGGGTCTCCTCCTTTTTCTCTGGGACTCAGAAATCCCAGTCCCACACCTCTAAAGAGTTTCTCTGTCACCACTGTTTTTCGCTTGGCTACCCTAGCACCTTCGGGCGCTGATTTCACTTTCAGTCGATTCATCGGTCGAGCTCTCTCAAAGCCCCGCGCCGATATAGAGGCCGGAGACTGTGACGTCCTGTTCCTCAGTGAAATCGCAGAGGACTGCTGGAGAAAGCGTGGATCCCCCGACGTATTCGATCTGGTGGGCGGCCTCGACTTCGACATCACCTGGGTGTGGGACCGCATCCAGGATCCGCGACAGAACGCCGATGGAAGCTTCCCGGCACAGGACGATTTCCGGACTACGTTCGGGCTGGGTTTCAGCTTTTAGCGGTTCCCATCCAGAAACTCTGGTGGAAACTGCGCAGTTCTCGATGCAGAAACGAGCGATCACCAGTTACTGTGAAACGTCTGCCCTTTCACAAAAGAAAATCGCTCCGACCACGAGAAGAAACCAAATGGCGAGCGTCAGACCAACCAAAAACAGCCCGCTTTTCTCTCCGCCCCCCATCTACCACTCTTCCGGCTGCCACGACCGCTGAGATGGGGGGCGGCGAGAAAAGAGGGCTAACTGATATCGTTTTTGAACTTCTTGATTTCCCTCAGCAAATCGTCAATCGCCTCGCGAACCTCGGGATCTGAGGTGTCTTTTCGCATGAGCTTGAGGTCGCGCTCGACCCCGACCACCGACGACAGTGCGATCTCGGCCGCGGCGGTGGTGTCTATGCCGCTGATGCCGGCCTGGCGGCCCGCCTGACGGTACTCCTGCGCCGCGCGACGAAAGTCGCCCTTGAGGCTGTTGACCTCGCGCTCCTCCAGGCTCATCGAGCTGCCGGGCAGGATTTTGAACTCTCCGGTGCTGAGGTAGTTGAACGCCAAAAGCCCAACCACCACAACCACGGCGATGGTGATGAGGTTTCTCATGTATCCCCCTTGGCCAGTTCTGTGGGCCACCGGCCCGCTAATTACCTTCTCCATTGTCCCACAACGAGAGTTGAAACCCGAGATCTCGCGACCAAGGTACGGGTTTTCCGGTATGGTGCAGATTGGAGACACCCGGGGCTCGAGCATGGTTGAGCGATCGGAGGGACGAGAGATGACAATCCAACGCGGGTTTTTCGTAGCACTGTTGATTTCAAGCTTTGCCGCGGGAGTGGCGGTGAGCACGATCGCCTCTTCACAGCAAACCGAACGTACCGAGCCGGCCATACGGCCGGTGGTGCCACGGGCCGACCTCACCGCCGCAGAGACGAGCATCACCCAGCTCTTCGAGAACGCCTCGCCGGCCGTCGTCTACATCACGTCGGTAGCATTGCGCCGCGATTTCTTCCGTTTCAACGTGATGGAAATCCCCCGCGGAACCGGCTCCGGTTTTGTGTGGGACGGCAGCGGCAGTGTCGTGACCAACTTTCACGTCATCCGCGGCGCCGACCGGGCCGAGGTTACCCTTTCCGACGGCAGCACCTGGCCGGCAAGCCTGGTCGGCTATGCCGAGGAGAAAGACCTCGCGGTGCTTCACATCGAGGCGCCCCGGAGCCTGCTTCATCCAGTCGCTATCGGCGCCTCGTCGGACCTCAAGGTCGGTCAGACCGTGCTTGCGATCGGCAATCCTTTCGGCTATGACCAGACCTTGACCACCGGTATCGTGTCCGCACTCGGACGGGAGATCCAGTCGCCTGATGGGGTGCCCATCCGAAACGTCATCCAAACTGATGCCGCGATCAACCCCGGCAACTCGGGCGGACCGCTGCTCGACAGCGCCGGCCGCCTTATCGGAGTCAACACCGCCATCGTCAGCCCATCCGGCGGCTACGCCGGGGTTGGATTTGCGATTCCGGTTGACACGGTCAACTGGGTGGTGCCGCAGCTCATCGCCCATGGCAAGGTCCTGCGGCCAACCCTTGGCATCGAGCTCGCTTCCGACCACATCGTCCGCCGGTCGGGGATCGAGGGCGCCGTGGTCATCGGTGTGGTCGGCGGCACCGGGGCCGATAAGGCCGGCATCCGTCCGGCATATCGCGATCGACGCGGAAGGGTGACGGTGGGCGATGTGATCGTCGGAATCGATGGTAAGCCGGTGAGCTCGAGCGGCGAGCTCGGGCTGATTCTCGAAGACTACGAGGAGGGCGACACGGTCACCGTCACCGTCGAACGAGAGGGCCACGAGAAGAAATTACGTCTGAAGCTCGGCGCACCAAGATGATCGATCGTACGTCTCCGCTTGATTCAGGCTAGCCGAGCAGCCGAGCGAATTTGTTACCGAGTGGTGGCGGGAGGCCTGTAGGCGGGTCCTTTACCCGCCACCACGATGTTTCGGAACCAGGAGAGGCGAAACCTGAGCCAACCGGAGACACACGTAATCGATTTCAACAATGTGGACATAGCTGCCGGGAAACGAGAGCCGCGACCTGTCACGGCGAAGCCCAACGGGCGAAGCCGCGAAGCGGCGACAGATTCATAGCCTGGGGCGTGAGCCCCAGGAATTCAAAGTCCTAATTCAGCCAGCCCCGAAGGGGCGACAGACATTGGTCGGACCACCAATTGTCTGTCGTCGCTTCGCGGCTTTTTTGGGGGTCTGGCCGTGACCCTGGGGCTCACGTCCCAGGCTAAAAGTCTTCCGCCCCTTCGGGGCTGAAACACTCCTCAGATCCGGCAAGCTCAAAAAACCGATTGATCACCGGCGCCACCCGTTCGGGGTGGGTGAGGTGGACGTGGTGGCCACCCTCGACCTCGACCTGCTCGAGGTCCGGGATCATCGCCAGTCGCGCCTTGACGATGTCCTCGGGAAACGGCCAGCCCTCCAGCGCCCGCACCGCCAACACAGGGCACGAGATGGCGGAGAGAAAAGCCCTCACCTGATTTTCAGTAAAGCGCAGTCGAGAACGAGTCTTGAGCCGCGGGTCGTGGGTAAAACGGACGCCGCCGTCAACCCGCTCCGTGCCGCGTTCGACGAGCAACCGGCTCGATTCGAGATCGAGCTCGGTGTCGCGGGCTCGGGCCGCAACGGCGGTCTTCAGATCAGGGAACACGCGAGCGTTCGAGTCTTTGAGTTTCTTCTCGTCTGCCAGCGCTGACGCGAATTGCTCGGGGGCTCTGTCAGCCGCCGCAGAAAGAGGGCCCGCACCCTCCAACAGCACCATCCGCTGCACGCGTTCTGGAAAGATCGCCGGCATCAGTGATGAGAGGCCGGCGCCCATGGAGTGACCGAGGAGCGAGAATCGATCCCATCCAAGCGCGTCGGCTGCGTCGGCGATCTCCGACACCCAATCGATGAAGTGATGGTTGGCGCCCGGAGGGCGGTGCTGCGATCGCCCGTGACCGGCCAGATCGAGGGCCACCACGTGGAGCTCCGGAAGCAGCGGTGCGAGACGGTCAAAGCTGGCCGCGTTGTCCAGCCAACCGTGGAGCGCGAGCACCGGCCGGCCATCGACCGGACCCCACTCGCGGGCGGCGAGGTGGAGATGCGGAATTTCGAGGGCGATCTCGCGACCGCTCACCGATGGTCCCTGTAGATGCGCATCGCGAACATACCGGCTGGCGTGGTCCGAAACTCCTCGATCTGGGCCAACATTTCCGCCGGAACCCGGTCCAGCGAGGGCAGCGGCGAGGGGTAGTTCCTCGGCAAGAGCACCGGTGCGGCGAGGGCAGCGAAGGTCAGGTCGGCGGCCGAAAAACGGTCTCCAACGAGGAAGGTGCGACCGCTTCCGATCAGCTCGTCCACCGTGGCGAAGACCGTCCGCACCCGCTCGAGGGAGCGATCTGCGGACTCCGGCGTGATCCGCATTCCGCGGCGCATGAGACTACAGACCGCAGGTCTCAGGGCACGGAACACAAAGCTCTCGCCACGACCGACCCCGGGCAGCACTGATTCCAAAAAGAGGTCCTTGTGTTGGAGAAGGTGATAGTAAGCGATGCGCCGGGTGTGAGGTCCGAGGCGGGTGTCGAAGAGCTCCTCCATCTCCTCGGCCATGACCCTGAGCCGCGAGTCATGCGGGTAGGGCCGCCAGCCCTTGACGTATGTCGCGTCGAGGTACTGGAGGATGTCGGTGGAGGCTGAAAGCACCGTGTCGCCGGCCACCAGCACCGGCGTCGTACGATGACCGCCGGCTCTCGCGACCGCCCACCGGTGAAGAAGGGGGGCGTGCCCCTCCTCCCGATAAGACACCCCGAGATAATCCAGCGCCCACCGAGCCTTCTCACAGTAGTGGCTTGGGGGAATGGTGATGAGGCGGTACGTCGAATCCATACCTGAAGGCTACCGCGTCAATTCTTAATTCTCAATTCTTAATTCTTAATTCTTAATTATTCTTAATTTTGAATTTTCATTTTTTTCCAACCACCCTCCCGGAGAACCGGGGGGCGGCATTGAGAATTGAGAATTCAAAATTGAGAATTCCGATCATGAGGTGGGCGGAATTCCGAATTCCGAATTCAAAAAAAGTCCCCTTCCGCCGGGAGGTGGTTGGCGGAAGGGGTCGAGGTATCAGCCGGGCATCCGCCCGGCACTCCCGAAATGTGGCTTCGCGTTCAATCCATCTGCTTGCGCAGTATTGCTGGAATCTCGTAATCGTCGGTCTGATTGATGCCGTACTCCGAGTTCGGCCCGCCAGGCACCAGGAATCGACTGGCGCGAGCGGGAGTGCTCTCCTCGAACTGGGTCTCGACTGAAGGTCTGGCCTGCGTCGCCGGCAGTTGCGCGCCCTCCGGGACACGGCTGAAACCGGTCGCGATCACGGTCACGCTGACGTGGTCTCCAAGCTCCGGATCGACCACCGCACCGAAGAGGATCTGAGCGTCGCTGTCGGCGCCCTCGGTGATGATCTCGGCGGCTTCGTTGATCTCGTTGAGGGTCACATCCTCGCTACCGGTGATGTTGATCAGCAGACCACGGGCGCCCTCGATCGAGGTTTCCTCGAGCAGCGGGGAGGCGATCGCCTGCTGCGCGGCTTCGACCGCCCGGTGCTCACCCGTTGCAGCACCGACACCCATGATGGCGTGTCCCATGCCCTTCATCACCGTGCGGACATCCGCGAAGTCCCGGTTGATGAGCCCCGGCACGGTGATGATGTCGGCGATGCCTTGCACCGCCTGGCGCAGAACATCGTCGGCGATGCTCATGGCCTCGGTAAAGTTGGTGTTGCGCTCGACGAACTTGAGCAACCGGTCGTTTGGGATCGTAATCAGGGTGTCCACATGCTCACCCAGCTGAGCCATCCCCTCTTCGGCCACGATGCGGCGACGCGAGCCCTCGAACGAGAAGGGCTTGGTGACCACCGCAACCGTCAGCGCACCCACGTCCTGCGCCATCTGCGCGATGATCGGTGTCGCGCCGGTCCCGGTGCCGCCCCCCATCCCGCAGGTGATGAAGATCATGTCGGACCCATCGAGAAGATCGAAGATCTTCTTGTCCGCCTCGAGAGCCGCGTTGCGCCCGACCTCCGGGTTGGCGCCGGCGCCGAGACCCCGGGTCAGCTCCATACCGAGCTGGAGCTTGACCGGCGCGCGGCAGTTGGCCAGCGCCTGGGCGTCAGTGTTCGCCGCAATGAAATCGACACCACCGAGCCCGGCTTCGATCATTCGGTTGATCGAGTTGCTGCCGCCGCCGCCGACCCCGATCACCTTGATCCGTGCCGGCGTCGTCGTTTCGTCAAGAAGAATCCTCGGCTCCGGCGTCACCAGGTGGAGGCTCCGATTCTCGTCCTCCTCGTGCTCGTCCTTGCTCCGCTCGCCCACCACTCCATCGTCAAACTCGATCATAGCCACCTCCCGTTTCAAAAAAATCTCCGAGGGCGTTACGGAGCCATCCCAAGATGCTGCCCCGGTTTGCGCTCGACGTCAATACCTGATTTCGACGGTTGTGCTGGAGCCGGATCAACCCGCACGCCACCGCCCACTCCGGACCGGACACCGGTTCCACAAGACCTGCGAGGGCGCGCGGGCAGCCCCGCCGCACCCGGTGACCGAAGATCGTCTCCGCCACATCCTCGAGGCCTTCGAGCTCCGAGGCGCCGCCGGTGAGAACCACGCCGGCCCGCGGAACTCTGTCCAACCCCTGACGGATCAGCACTTTATGAACGCTAATGAACAGATCACGCGCACGCTCGTGCAAGATCTCTGCGGCAAAGGCCGCCGCGTGAACTTGATTGCCGTCACCACCAAGAGCCGGTACCTCGACCGCCGCGCCGTCGAGACCCTCCCGGTCGAGTGCGGCGCCAACCTGCCGTTTGGTTCTCTCCGCGGCGGCGGTCGTCGTCTTGAGCATCGCCGCCAAATCCGCGGTGAAATGCCGCCCGCCCACCGGAACCGCACCGCTCGAGGCCAATGAACCCTCGGAAAACAGCACCCACTCGGTGGTTGCATAACCCATATCGAGGAGCAAACAGCCAAGCTCCTTCTCGTCGTGTGTCAGTACCGCCTCCGCCGCCGCGAGAGGTTCGAAAACCAGCTGTTTCACGGCCACAGCGGCGTGGTTGATCGACTGCTCCACCGTTTCGGCGTGGGTCCGATTGGAATATAAGACGTAGGCGGTAGCGTCGAGACGGGTCCCCGGCATCCCCACCGGGTGGTCCATTCCCGGCTGGCCGTCGAGGGCGAAGCCACACGGAATAATGTCGAGGACTCGATAATCGTTTGGAATCGAGACCTGCGCGCAGGCGGCCAGCGCCCGCTGCAGATCATCCGCGGTCACCGTGTGATCGCGACCGGTGACCGGCACCGAAGCGGTCGACGGAACGCCCTGGATTGGAGTGCCTCCGATTCCGACCAACGCAACCTCGACTGGAATCGACGCCATCGCTTCGGCCTCTTCGGCTGCCAAATGTACCGCCTCGGCAACCTCCTCGAGGTTGGCGATGACACCCTTGCGGGCGCCATCGTGGCGAGCCAGCCCACAACCACGCACGACCAGTCGCTCGTCCTCCATCTCACCGACCACCACCGACACCACGGAGGAGCCGAGATCAATTCCGACCAGCGGGCGGGGCTCGTTCATTGCCCACCCCCCGGCCCACGCTTCTCACCGAGCACCATCCGGTCCGGACGCCGCACATCCGCCCAGGTCTGCGAGACCGATCCCGCAACGAGCGCCGCACACCAGGCCGCCTCGGACGCTGTTCCCTGCGGGCGCACATGGACAACCATGTCCTCATGACCGCCGACCGAAACGAGGCGAATCCGATAGTCGGCCGGTGTGATCCTTCGAATTCCAATCACCCGGCCGCCGGTGGCGCTTTCGATACGGCGCGCCGACGTCAATCCATGACCCCTGTCCTTTTCGCCCACGAAACCCTCGAGGACGGGCGGGACGGGCGCCTCGACCACTCCAACGAATCGGCCGTCGCCATCGATACCGTGCCAGTTGCGGCCAATCCAGACACAACCTAGTGGTTGCACATCCCCGGCCCGGACAACGATGGTGGCAGGCAGCTCGAGCTCGACCTGCACCTCACCGACGCCCGGCCACACGTCGACTCGATCGCGGATGGCCTCGAGATCGAGCCCGAACGCCGGCTGGCCGACCAGCTCGCGCAAATAGTCGACCGTTACGGCCGGCAAATGCGGGAGGTCGTCCATCCGCACCTCCTCGATGCGCCACCGGGGCAGGACCAGCAGCATCACGGGCACCATCGTCAGGAGAACGAACCCGCGCCGGGATCGGCGTCCGGCAACCGGAGGCCGCAACCGTTCGGGAAGGAAGCGGGGAGCGTCCACGCTCATGACGCACCCCCGAGCCACGCAGCCGCCAGTCGATCCACATCGCCGGCGCCAACAGTGAGTAGGACATCGCCCGGCCGCACGATCCCCTCGATCTGCGCCAACGCCTGATCGAGCAACGGGCCCGCGATCACCTGCGGATGCCCGAGACGTCTCGCCTCGTCAACCACGAGTTCGGAGCTGACGCCGGGGATCGGTTGCTCCCGCGCAGGATAGATGGGGAGTACGACTGCGACCTCCGCTCCCATCAGGGCGGCTGCAAAACGATCGGCGAAATCGCGGGTGCGGCTGAAAAGATGGGGTTGGAAGATAACCACCAACCGGCGTCCGGGCATTGCCTGGCGGGCCGCCCCGAGCACCGCGTCGATCTCGGTCGGGTGGTGCGCGTAATCGTCGACCACCGTGACCCCATCCCGTTCGCCAAGGACCTCGAATCGGCGGGCGACGCCCCTGAAGCTCGCGCACGCTCCCGCGAGGTCCTCGAAATCGAAACCGAGCTCGAGACCGACCGTGATCGCCGCGAGGGCGTTGAGGGCGTTGAAGGCCCCCGGTAGGGGGATGTAAACCTCGCCGAGGCGGCGGCCGCTCCGAGAGACGGCAAAGCGGGTGCCGCCGACGTCGGCGGTGACGATCTCGAGATGCATCGCCGCCACGGGCGAGGCGCCATAACCGATGAACCGGCGCCGTAGACGATTGCGAAGCCCCCACGCGCCGGGATCGTCGGCGCACAGGATGACCGATCCGAAGACCGAGGCGCGGTTGGCAAAGGAGGCAAAAGCCGCCTCGAGATCGTCCTCGCCGTCATAGCAGTCGAGGTGCTCGGGCTCGAGGTTGGTGACCACCGCCAGATGGGGCGCCAGCTCGAGGAATGAGCGATCGAACTCGTCGGCCTCGCATACCAGGATCGGCGCCTCGCCGATCCTGGCGTGGGCGTCGAGATCCTGTACGCGGCCGCCGACGATGACGGTCGGATCGGCGCCAATCGAGGTCAGGAGGTGGCCGATGATGGCTGTGGTGGTGGTCTTCCCGTGGGTACCCGCAACCGCCACCCCGAGCCGCTGCCGCATGAGCTCGGCCAGCATCTCTGCACGCCGGACGACAGGCATTCCTAGCCCTCGGGCCGCGATAAGCTCGCTGTCGTCAGACGATACCGCAGCCGTGACCACCAGTGCGTCAACCCCCTCGAGGTGAGCCGGGTCGTGGCCACGATGGATGACAGCTCCCAGCTTGGCCAGCCGCCGGGTGCGCTCGTTGTCGGCGAGATCACAGCCGCTCACCGCCACCCCTTCGCCGAGAAGCACCTCGGCGATGCCGCACATGCCGACGCCGCCGATTCCCATCAGGTGGAAATGCCGCATTGTCATGCACCACCCCCGACCGCCCAGACTCGTTCGGCGATTCGCGCTGCGGCCCCCGGCAGGGCGACCTCGCGCGCTCGAGCGCCCATTGCGCGCAGCACCTCGTGATCGCGGAGGAGATCGCCGAGAACCGAGGCCACTCGTTGCGGCGATGCCTCGCTCTCGGTCAGAACCAAGGCGCCGCCTGCGCGCTCGAGGGTACGGGCGTTGAACTCCTGATGGTTGCCCGCCGCTGCGGCAAATGGCACCAACAGAGCACCCCGCCCGGCGGCCGCGAGCTCGGAGATGGTGAGCGCACCCGAGCGAGCCACAACCAGATCCGCCTCGGCGAGAGACTGCCACGGCTCAGCGAGGAAGGCGGTCACGGTCGCCTCGAGCTTGAGATCCTTGTACGCCGTCCGCACGACCTCCGCCCACCGCACGCCCGCCTGGTGCCTGATCTCCAGCCTGAACCCGTTTTCGAGCAAGATTGACAGCGCCCTCGGAAGCGTGCGATTGATAAACAGCGACCCCTGACTTCCACCCAGGATCAACAGTCTCGGCGGTTCGCCGGGCATGAGATCTGGCACATCGAAAAAATTCGCACGCACCGGATTGCCGGTCCACTCCGCAGGCATTGAGGGAAAGGCGCTGATCGCGTCTTCGAAACCACAGCAGATGAGATCGGCAAACGGCGCCAGAAACCGGTTGGTCCACCCCGGTATCGAGTTCTGCTCCTGGAGCACCACCGGTATTCCCAGCAGGCCGGCCGCCGCCAGCCCCGCGGTCGAAGCGTAGCCTCCGACCCCGACAACCGCCATCGGTCGGATGCGCAGCAGGGTGCGCACGGCCGTCGCCACCGCGCGCGGCAGAAGGGCGAGGGCGCGGGCCGCAGCCGCCGGGCCGCGGCCGTGGATGCCCTCGAGATCGACCAGGGTGATCGGGAGTCCGCGTTCGGGCACCAGCTCGGCCTCGAGCCCGCGGCGGCCCCCCAACCAGTGAACGTCTATCTCCCGGGCGCGCAGCTCGCGCGCAACCGCTAGACCCGGGAAAATATGGCCACCGGTCCCGCCGCCCGCGATCACCACCCGCCCGCTCATGCCTTCACCTCACGCGACAGGTTGAGGAGGATGCCCACCGAAACCAGGGTGACCACCATCTCGGTCTTGCCGTAGCTCACGAGCGGCAGCGGGATTCCTTTCGGCGGCAGGAGATCGAGGCAGACGACCATGTGAACCAGGGTCTGGATCGCAAATGCGATCGTGATACCGAACGCGAGCAGGGCCCGCCGCGGATCCTCGAGACGGCCGGCGATCACGAGACCGCGCCAGGCGATGATCGAGGACAGAACAACCAGGGTGAGAAGGCCCAACAGGCCGAGCTCCTCGCCGATGATGGCGAAGATGAAGTCGGTGTGCGGTTCGGGCAGGAAGAAGAGCTTCTGTACACCGGAACCGTAGCCGCGGCCGAACAGCCCGCCGCTGCCGATGGCGACCAGGCTCTGATAGCTCTGCCAACCGGCGGCCGCGTCCGCCCCCGAGTCGAAGAACGCTCGTACCCTCGCCAGCCGGTAGGGCGATCCGACAATCGCCACTACCAGAGCCATCGCGCTGAAAACCACGGGCGCCACGAGGAGCTTGAGCGGCATGCCCGAAACGAAGGCCATCGCGCCGAAGACCACGAGCATGAGAGCTGCTGACCCGAGGTCCGGCTCTAAGACGATGACCGCAATGGTGGCAAAACAGATTCCTGCGACCATCGCCAGCCGTTGCCACGGCCAGCCTTCCCTTCGAGCCTCGTCGAGGAGGATGGCGAGGAGCATGATCAGCACCAGCCGAGCCAGGACGGAGGGCTGGAGCGAGATGCCGCCGATGTTGATCCAGCGATGGGTGGCGGCTACCGGCGCCTGGGCAAAGGTCGCCAACAGCAGTACCCAACAGGCCGCAAGCGCACCGACGACCAGGCGCCGATCGGTGAGCAGCGAGCTGCGCAGATGCATGCACACGACCAGCACTCCAAGACCGATCATCGCGGTCGCGGCCTGCCAGGTGACGAAGTAGGAACCCGGACGTCCGTAGCGCTCGGTGGCGATCAACCACGAGGCCGACGCGAGAATGGCGAGGCCGATTGCGGCCTGAAGGACCGTTGCCCCGAGAAGAAGGCGGTCGAAGCGCTGCCTTATGGGCACGACGCCACCTCCTCGCGGGCGAGATCTGCAAAGCGGTCGCCGCGCTCGCCGTAGTCGGAGAACTGGTCCAAGGAGGCGCACGCCGGAGCAAGCAGCACCATTTGTCCCGGCGCCACAGACCCGCGCATGCGAGCCACCGCCTCGTCCAGGGTGTGACAGTTCTCGGTCGGCGCCGTTCCCTGGAGGGCCTCACCGATGGCCGGCCCGTCCTCGCCGATCAGGTAGAGCCTGTCCACCGCCCGCCGCACCTCGTCCAGCAAGACTGAAAAGTCCTGACCCTTGGCTTGACCGCCGAGGATCAGATGCACCGATTTGTCAGGATAACCTCGCAAAGCGGCCAACGTGGCGCCCACGTTGGTAGCTTTGGAATCGTCCACCCATCGAACCCCATCCTTGATATGGACCGTACGATGTCGGTGGTCGAGGCCATCGAAGGTTCTGAGCGCCGAGGCCACAGCCCCCGGACTCGCGCCGAGCGATGTCGCCGCGAGTGCCGCTGCCAGCGCGTTGGCCAGGTTGTGAACCCCACTCAGTCGCATCTCGTCCGCTCCCAGCAACAGCTCTCCGTCGAGCAGCAGCCGATCGCCGTCGAGGCATGCGTCGGCCGGCCCCACGATCGAAAACATACGGCGGCGCGCGGCCGTCGGGGTGGACGCCACCGCCGGCTCGTCGGCGTTGAGAACCGCAACGTCATCCGCGCTTTGAAAGGCGAAGAGCCGGCGCTTGGCCTCGAGATATCCGGCGAGATCACCGTGTCGCTCGAGGTGGTCCTGACTCAAATTGAGAAACACCGCCGCCTTCGGTTTCATGGCCGTCAGGAGCTCGGCCTGGAAGCTCGAGATCTCGAGCACCCAGCTTTCCCAACCATCCTCGAGCACGAGCTGGGAGGCTGCGGTGCCGATGTTGCCGCCGGCCGCCGCTTCCTGCCCCGCCTCGCGCAGCATGTGCGCTATGAGCTCGGTCACCGTGCTCTTGCCGTTGGACCCGGTGACCGCCGCCAACGGCGCGGCCGCCCGGTGGAACCACGCGAACTCGACCTCGGTGAACACGGGCATCCCGCGAGCCGACGCGCGCTCGATCAGAGCTGCGTCCGGGGCAATCCCCGGTGATGCCACCACCATCTCCACGCCATCGAGACACACGTCCGGGTGGCCGCCAAAGAACGTGCGCGCCCCGTGCGGAAGCTTCGCCGCCGCATCCGACAGCTCCGACTCGGAACGGAGGTCGGTGACCCATACCTCGGCGCCGTCGGCGGCGGCGAGACGCGCCGACGCGAGCCCGGATCGACCGAGCCCGACAACCAGCACGCGGGAAGAGATTTCGAATCCCACCGTCACCTCAACTTCAGGGTCGACAGCCCAGCAAGGGCGAAGACCAGCGCGATGATCCAGAAACGCACCACAACCTGGGTCTCGGTCCAGCCCAGGAGCTCGAAGTGGTGGTGCAGCGGCGCCATCCGGAAAACCCGGATCCCCCTCGTCTTGAACGAAATCACCTGAATCAGCACCGACAGCGCCTCGAGCACGAAGAGCCCGCCGACCAGCACCAGCAGCAGCTCCTGCTTGGCGACCACGGCAACGATGCCGATGCCGGCGCCGAGCGCCAGCGATCCGACATCGCCCATGAAAATCTGTGCCGGGTGACAGTTGAACCACAGGAAACCGAGCGCTGCCCCGGCGATGGCGCCGGTAAAGATCGCCACCTCGCCCGCACCCGGGACGGGGACAATGCGCAGATACTCCGCGATGCCTGCGTGACCCGCGACGTACACGAACATGGTGTAGGTGGCCGCGGCGATCGCGATGGCGCCCACTGCGAGCCCGTCGAGACCATCCGTGAGATTGACGGCGTTCGAGGAACCGAGAAGAACCACCATCACGAACGGCACATAAAAGATTCCGAGGGGCACGAGAACATCCTTGAAGAACGGCAGCGCCAGCGCCCCGGCATGCGGTTCCGACAGCGCCGCGGCGCGGGCCAGAAAGCCCGCCGCTAAACCCACCACAACCTGCAGGAGGAGCTTCTGCCGGGTCGTCAGCCCGAGGTTCTGTTGCCGTCGCACCTTGAGCCAGTCGTCGGCGAGCCCGATCGCGGCAAAACCGAGAGTCACCAGCAGCACGGTCCAGATGTACGGGTTCTCCAGATCCGCCCACAGCAACGTCGCCGTGACGACGCTGCCGATGATGAGGATTCCGCCCATGGTCGGCGTTCCCTCCTTGACCTGATGGTGTTGCGGCCCCTCCTTGCGAATCGCCTGCCTCACCTGCAGCGCGCGCAGACCGGAGATCAGCCACGGACCCACAACCAGGCTGAGGAAGAAGGCGGTTGCGATCGCCAAACCGGTGCGGAAGGTCAAGTATCGGAAGACGTTAAAGCCGACAAAGACCTCGGCGAGGGGTTGGAGCAGCCAGTACAACATCAGGCCGCCTCCTCTCCTACCAGCGCCGCCACCGTTCGATCGAGACCGACGCCGCGCGAGCCTTTCACCAGCACGACATCTCCCCGGCGCAGCTCTCGGCTGAGAAGCCCGGTCGCCTCGTCGGCGCTCTCCACGACGTGGACCGCCGCGTCGGCGAGACCGGCCTCACGCGCGGCGGCGGCCAGACTCGCGGCGTCGGCGCCGCCCACCGCCACCAGCACATCGCACGATCCGGCGGCTTCCTCCCCCACCTCTCGATGAGCTCGAGGGGAGAGCTCGCCGAGCTCGTACATCTCGCCAAGCACGGCCACCCGCCGGCCGGAGGCGTGGGCCAGAAGTTCGAGCAGCCGATGCATCGCCACCGGTGACGCGTTGTAACTGTCATCCACCAGTGAGATGCCGTCGGCCAGGGAGAACACGCGTCCGCGGTGCTCAGGGGCTTTCAAGGTCGGCACGCTCTCCGCGATCCGGTCGATTCCGATGTCGAAGACAGAGGCTGCGGTCGCGGCGGCAAGCAGGTTCTCCGTTTGATGCCGACCGGGCATCGCGAGTTCGACCATCGCCTCGCCATCGGGCAGCACGAGGCGAAAGCGCGAACCGAGGAGTCCCCGATCCTCCACCTCCTCAACCCGTCCCTCGGCGCCTGCGGCGCCGTAGGTCAGTACCCCGGCCCGGGTTTGAGTCGCAAATGCGGCCTGACGGGGGTCGTCGGCGTTGAGGACCAACGTGCCGTCCTCATCGAGCCACGGCAAGAGCTCTGCCTTGGCGCGGACGATGGCCTCCAGGTTCGGGAAAAACTCGGTGTGGACCGGCGCGATGCGCGTGTAGAGGAGCACCTGCGGGTGCAGGATCTCGCCCAGGGTGGCCAGCTCCCCAGGCCGGCTCATCCCCGCCTCGGCGACAAAGATCTCGATCTCCGGATCCTGGGAGAGCAGCTCTGCAGGCAGGCCGAGAGTCGAGTTCCGGTTGCCCTCGGAGGCGCCGGTGGGCCGATGAGGCGCGACGAGGGCGGCCAGCATGTCTTTGGTAGTGGTCTTACCGACCGAACCGGTCACCACGGCGACCTGCCATCCTCGATCCCGCCTCTCCAGCCGGGCAAGCTCATGATAGGCGGCAAGCGGATCACCGACTCGAACCAGCGCCCGCCCCTGCGGCGGCGACGGCAGATCGATCCCGCCGCGGACCAGTGCGGCGGCGGCCGTTTCGAGCGCCGTGCCCACAAATTCGTGGCCGTCACAACGCGCACCTGCCAACGCGACGAAAAGATCGCCGGCTCGTAACCGACGCGAATCCACCTCGGCGCCGTGGATCGTTACGCCGGCACAGCCCTCAACCTCTGCGCCGAGCACGTCAGCAATCTCCGCCGCCGTCATACGCAACGCTCCCTCCCCACCTCGGAGCGCAGAATCTCCTGGTCGGAGAACGGAATCCTGGCGTCGCCGATGGTCTGAAAGGCTTCGTGGCCCTTGCCCGCCACCAGGACCAGCGACCGCGCATCGGCGATCTCGAGCGCATGGGCGATGGCCTCGCGGCGGTCGAGCACCACCAGCGGCTCGGCGCCGGCGGCCCGCACGCCCTCGGCGACAGCGGCGGCAATCGACTCGGGGTCCTCGGTCCTG
>Ga0164313_10002798_pt1 | contig 15586 bp, 12 predicted proteins | sample GuaBasSedimGuay4_FD_113735 | JGI IMG/M metagenome (GOLD analysis project Ga0164313, IMG submission 113735) | Subseafloor sediment microbial communities from Guaymas Basin, Gulf of California, Mexico - Guay4, Core 4569-4, 0-3 cm | ecosystem: Environmental > Aquatic > Marine > Hydrothermal vents... | reverse complement strand
GGCGCGACACTGAACGAAGTAGCACTTGACTCGGGCAGCGTGCGATCGATCGAAGAGGTCGTCGCGGCGATCCGCGCGCAAGTAGACGTAACGCCGCCAGGCGCATGGGTCATCGGCACCAGGTACGACCACAACAAACTCGCCGAGGGTCGGCACCCGACATGCCACGAGCTCGACGCGGTCAGCCCCGAACACCCTGTCCTGCTGAATCACACATCCGGCCATTTCGCAACTCTCAACACGGCTGCCATGCGACTTGCCCGCATCGGTGAAGTTGATGTGCCAGATGGTGGTGTAGTTGCGCTCGGAGACGATGGCCGACCCAATGGGCTACTGGAAGAACAGGCACAACAGTTGGTGCGCTCACTCCTCCACCCGAGGGCGATCGCAGACATGGTGACGAACCTGGGCGCGGCGAGCGATCAATACCTACGAGAAGGCGTCACCAGTTGTCAGGAGGCAGGGGTTGGAGGAATCCTCGGAACCGCCGAACCACTCGAGCTTGCCGCCTACCAACGTGCCCGAAAGAACGGCCGGTTGCGGGTTCGAGTCACGCTGATGGCATCGGTAGATGCCCTCCACGACATCGATCACCATGAAGATGATCCCGATCAATTCTCGCTCGACCTCGGTCTGCACACCGGATTCGGAGACGACTGGCTTCGGTTCGGACCCACAAAGATCTTCGCCGACGGCTCACTGATCGGCCGCACCGCGGCAATGTTCGACGACTACGAGGGCGAACCCGGGAACAACGGCTACTTCCAGATGCCAGAGGAACGTCTACACCATCTCATTCTGGCAGCGCACCGATCAGGCTGGCAGGTCGCCACCCATGCGATCGGCGATCGGGCTGTGGCGTCTGTACTCGACGCTTATGAGACGGCTCTCGATCTTCACCCGCGGGCGGATCACCGTCACCGCATCGAACACTGCGGGATGTGTCGTCCTGAGGACGTCGATCGAATCGCTCGCCTCGGGGTGATTCCGGTTCCCCAGGCACGATTCATCTCCGAGATCGGTACTGGCATGCTCGGCGCCGTCGGACCGGACCGCGCCGCTGATTGTTACCGCGAGAAGTCGTTCCTCGATGCGGGTATCACTCTGCCCGGCAGTTCAGATCGTCCTGTTGTCCTCGGGGCGCCACTCCTCGGCATACATGATCTCGTCAACCAGCGAACGGCGGCGGGCCTCCCGTTCAACCAGCAAGAAGCGCTGACTATCGACCAGGCAATTGGTGCCTACACAATGGGCTCGGCAACGGCCGCTTTCGACGAACAGATCAAGGGGTCGATCGCACCAGGGAAGCTGGCCGACCTCGTTGTACTCGACCGTGACCTGACGACCGTCGATCCCGACGGAATCGGAGAGACCGAGGTGTTGGCAACGATGGTCGGCGGCGACTTCGAGTTCGACGCGGTAACTCTCCACTAGTAGAGGAGCACCGGACTGGTCAGCTGAACTGGGTCTTCGGACGTTCGTCCATGATGCCATCCAGTTCGATATCCACCTTCTCGTTGTAGAAACAAACCAACCCGGCAATGGCTTCGGATTCAGGCAGTGGCGTTCTGTATCCCCATGCAAGATCATCGTGAGTGCTGCCGCCTGCGTTCACGCTCCAATACTCGGCCCAACCTTTGTATGGGCAAGCACTGCTCGAGTCGGTCGATGTCAGAAGATCCATTCGAACATCAGACTTCGGTATGTAGTAGCGCGGAGGCAGGCCCGTCTCGTACAGCACGGTGGAGCGCGTCGAGTCGGCCACCATTTCGCCGTCGACCAGAACTCGAATATGACGCGATGAAGGGAGAGCATCGACTCGGACCTCGGGGCTGCGGGGGTGCACGAAGACCTCAACATCTTCCTCGAACCAGGAATCGAGTGCGTCCCATTCGATGCGAACCAGATCGCGGAGCTCCTCGACCGGCGAATCGAGGTGACGCCATGCGGCATCGGGGATCGTGACCCCATCGACAACCAGGTCGTATCTAGTTCCTTCGCCCCGACTGGGAGAACGTACGGTGCCTCCGTTCTCAATGAGATCGCCGCTCACCGAGTCAGCGGGAAAGTACCAAGCGGGGTAGTACGGAAACTCCCACACAAACCGGGTGTCCCTACTGTCAACGACAGTGCGACCGTTGAAGGAACCTCGGATCCACTTCGGGTTCGGCTCGACTCTGACGCGTGGCTTTGATCCAGACATGCCAACAACAACCAAATAGTGGGCCTCAGGATTCCGGACGCTTGACAATAATCCCGTTTGACCGTGTCAGATCGGTGTCCATAGCCACCAGGATGCGTTGGTTGTCGAGCGCTGCAATCCCTTCCGGCTTCTTCGTCCCTTTCGGGAGGCGCCAGACTTCATCCAGTTCTCTGATCGCCCCACCGAACGGAGGAAGTGGGGCATCGAGTGAGAGGTGAGCAACGCAGCGTGACTTGTCGCTGAGTAGCCACAAGCTTCGATCGGACCCGACCGCCAGCGCGCTGATATCGCCGAGAGCATTCTTTGCGTCCCCACGCAACTTCCACATCGCTGTGGCGACAAATTCGACTTCGCCAACTGGAGCTTGCCATTGTTCCCCTGGGCCGAGAAAGTCATGCCGAGAAAGACCGAGAGATCTCTGGCTGGCCGGAGCGAATTCGATCAGCGCTCGCGGGCGTTTCTCCTTCGCCACCAACAACCGCCCCCCGCGAAGGAGAACAAGCCCCTCACCCCGCGACGATGGGTCGTCCCACCGTCCGGCAAGTTCCGAATCGTCAGGGGCTAGGAGTGTGATGACTGATCGAAGCTCACGCTCGACAGTGTCGGCGACCAACACCACGGGTGGGTCCTCACGCATCAGAGCCACGAGCGAACCGCCGTCGACAGCGATCGCCTCCAACTGGCTGTCGTTTACCGGCAAGGGCCACCCGGGAAGCCCAGACAAGTCGAGTGCTCGCCAATCGACGATGTCATCGCCACCCTCGTATTCACCGACAACGATGTGCGAGGTGCGGTCACCAATAGCGAGCACTCGAACTCCGGCATCGTCACGATGAACCGCAACTCCCGAGGCTTCTAGAACCGGCAAATCGATCTTGGCCAGCAGTTCGAGCCTGGGAGGTTTTTTCGCCACGACGTCAACTCTCGCACTTTCTATGGCCGGGTCGCGGTTACCGCTCGTTGACGCAGTCTTCGAAAGCTAGGTTCTCGGGCGATGACATCACGGAACGGGACCTCAATTCTCGGCACGCGAGTGGTACGAACCGAGGACCCTGCACTGTTGCTCGGTCAGGCCAAGTTCATGGCCGACCTCGATCTGCCCGACAAACTGCATGCTGTCTTCGTTCGCTCCGACGTGGCTCACGGAACTCTCGGCGCTGTTCACATCGAAGAAGCTGCATCGATGCCCGGGGTCGTCGAGGTCATCACCGCAGAAACTCTCGGTGTCGCCCCACACCACGGTTTCACAAAGGTCCACGACGATTTCGCCCGCCCTCCGCTCGCCGACGGTCGCGTGCGGTTCGTTGGCGAGCCGATCGCCGTTGTCCTCGCTGAGAGGTTCGAGCAAGGTGAAGATGCAGCGCAACTGATCTGGGCTGAGATCGATCCTCTGCCGGTTGTCGTCGACGCCGAAGATGCGCTCGCCGCCGACGCCGAACTGATCTTCCCAGAGCACGGCTCGAACGAGGCTGTTCTGAAGACCGACAAGCCACGCACCGACTTCACAGACACCGCGGTTGTCGTGCGCGGCCGCTATGTCAATCAGCGCCTGGCCGTCGTCCCGATGGAGCCCGACTGCGCATCAGCAGAGGTCGACAGCGATGGTCGGCTAACGCTTTGGGCTTCTACCCAGATGCCGCACGTCCTCCATGGACAGATCGCGGACGCGTTGGCAATGGCCCCCGAGAACATCCGCGTGATCACACCGCAGGTCGGTGGTGGATTTGGTGGCAAGGCCGGCATCCACCCGGAGTACACAGTCGTCGCTGCAGCGTCGATCAGAACCGGGCGCCCAGTCGTGTGGATTCCCCCGCGCAGCGACGACATGAAGGCTCTCCCGCACAGCCGAGGCCAAGTCCAGTACGCCGAACTCGGTTGCACGCCCGATGGCGACTTCACGGGTTTGCGCGTCAGGCTGATCGGTGATGCCGGGGCCTATCCATCAGTCGGAGCCTTCCTTCCGACTGGCACACGAAGCATGGCTCAGGGTACGTACTCCTTTTCGACGATCGAATACGACGTGGTCGTGGCAGTGACCAACACGACACCGATGGGCGCCTACCGCGGTGCTGGGCGGCCTGAGGCGACCGCGATGCACGAGCGACTCGTCGATCAGGCGGCCCATGAGTTGGACATCGATCCGATTGAGATTCGACGGCGCAACTTTCTCGACGACAGCGTGTTTCCCTACACCACATTCACCGGCAACACCTACGACTCCGGCCGATACATGCTCCCACTCGAACGCGCTGCCGAGATAGTGGACTACGACCAGCTGCGCGCAGATCAAGCCAACCGTCGTGCTCGCGGAGATCGCACGCTCTTGGGCATTGGCGTCGCTGCCTACGTGGAGATAACAGCCGGCGGCGACGATGGTGAGTTCGGTGCGATCGAGCTTCACGCCGACGGCTCCGCGACCATCTTTGCGGGCACCCAGTCGCACGGGCAGGGCCATCAGACCACCTACGCAATGCTTGTCGCCGACCAGACGGGGATCCCGGTCGACCGGATCACATTGGTGGATGGCGATACAGATCGGGTGCGCACAGGGGGCGGCACCGGAGGTTCGCGCTCATTGCAACTCGGCGGATCCGCCATACGAGGGGCCACGGGGGTGATGGTCGACAAGGCCAAGAACCTGGCCGCACAGATCCTCGAAGCCGACGTCGCTGACATCGTCGTCGACACGTCGGCCGGGACCGTTGGAGTGGTCGGCGTACCAGCGCAGGCCTTGACCTGGCAGGAGTTGGCAGGCCACTCAGAGTCCAAGGGTGACCCGCTCACCGGCGAGTTCGACTTCTCTCAGGAGGACGCCACGTATCCATTTGGCGCGCATATTTCCGTAGTCGAAGTCGACTCGGAGACGGGCGGAGTCCGCCTGATCCGACACGTTGCGGTCGACGACTGCGGAACCGTGATCAATCCGCTTCTCGTCGAGGGTCAACAGCATGGCGGGATTGCGGCCGGTGTAGGGCAGGCACTCTTCGAGGAAGTGCAATTCGACGAGGACGGCAATCCAGTGACATCGAATCTTCTCGACTACGCGATGCCGACCGCTGCCGAGTTGCCGTCGTTCGACGTCGCCTCGACAGAAACCCCGACACCTCTCAATCCACTCGGAGCAAAGGGCATCGGGGAGGCAGCCACGGTTGGATCCACTCCCGCTGTGCAGAACGCCGTCATCGACGCTTGCGCCCATCTCGGCGTGCGACACATCGATCTGCCCTGCACGCCCGAGCGCGTTTGGCGGGCGATGCGTGACGCTCGAGCCGGACATCCCACCGACCCATGGCGCGACCCTCCGGACATCTTCGAACGTCTGAGAACAAGAAGAGACCTGAACAAGAGCACAAGCCAGATTGATACAACTGCTGGGGAGTCGGCCGCCCAGGGCATCTGAGTGTTCAGGGGGCGTCGCATTCGACGCAATGGACGTCGGGCGGCACCTCACCGTTGATCAGCGCTCTCAAGAAGTCGATCAAGCGCACTCCGGCGACTTCCATTTCATACAGCTCGTTGGACGAAAGAATTGTGTGATCCGTTCCAGGGGCCACATATGAGGAAAGGGCTACGCCCTGAGCCTCAATCTCTGCCGCGGAGCCGTCGATAAGGGTGACCAACTCATCGGCGGGAACACCCGCAAGAGCACCGAAGAAGGCTTGCGTCTCATCGAACGCATAGTCGAATCGGGCAAACGTCACGCCCGGAGCGTGCTGCCCGACGTAGATGTAGAGACTGGGTATGCCCCACTCGGCAGCGGTCAGCCCCTCGGTCCCGGGCCAGTCCGGGATGTTCTTCGTCGTATCCCATAGCCCACCGATGGTCTCGTTCAATGCAGGAACGTCGGGGTACGCGCCCGAACTATCACCGAACGTGATGATCTCAGCATCGGGTAACTCGTCTGCTGCGAGACCGGCAAACAATGCAGTCGGGATAGACCCAGCGCTCTCTCCGGTCACGAGGAGCTGTTCGACATCTGGATAGTTCTCGACGACGTGGTCGAGACCCTCTGATGCATTGTTGAAACCATTGTGCACGACGGTCAGGTCTGGGGAGTACTCGGTAGTGGCATCACCGAGAAACCCGTCACCACTGCAATAGGGCACATAGACGATGGTGTGGTCGGCAAGAGGATTCTCAGGATTCAACCGATCGAAGATTCCACTGCTCATCGAAGGTGCTTCTCCCAGCTCCAGGCTCGATCGGTAGCTCCCGTCTTCGAAGTCACAGGACTCGGCATTGAAGCATGCCCCACCGCCCTCGAAGTACAAAACGACTTTCGCCGGGTCGCCCGGCCGCTCCCAGAACTCGAAGTCGCTGCCGTCAGCGCACACACAGTCGCCTTCGGGCTCGAGCACCTTCCATCCTTCGGTCGCCTCCGATATCGAGTCGGCGGGATCAGTGGTTGGCGCGTCCGTGGCCGGAACCTGAGTAACCGGGACTTCAGTGACCGTCGGGGCGCCCGTCGTCGGAGGCGTCGTATCGGGTTGGGTAGTCGACGGAACTTCGACGGCCGAGCTATCGGCAGACCCACCACACGCTGCCAAGGCGATGACTGCGGCAGCAAGAAATGGTGCTAGTTGCTTGTTCACCCGTGCATCATGGTCTACCTACCACGCCTCGATGTGGTCAGTCCGATACAAAGCTGCTGTCGAGGCGCGGGCGTAGCTCGTCGCCGACGAGTTCTACTGAGCCATCATCGACGAGTTTCACCAGGTGAGACAGCACGCTGCGACGTGCCGGGCTGTGGAGTTCTTTGCGCACATCGGCATACAGCGTCTCGACCAACCCGGGGACCGTGTCGAGACCGCCGCGGACGGCATCGAGCACTTGGGCCTCGCGCTGCAGGCGATGTTCGATCAAGTCGTTGACAAAACCGGACGGATTCGGAATCGGTGAGCCGTGAGTTGGAATCGCGACGTCATCGCTGCGACCCGCAACAACGCGCAGGGATTCGAGGTACGCGGACATGTCGCCATCAGGCGGCGATACGACGGTGGTGCTCCACCCCATGACGTGATCACCGGTGAACAGCGTTCGGGTGGTGCCATCGTCGAGTGCAAAACACATGTGATTCGACGTATGTCCCGGTGTGTGAAGTGCAGTCATCTTCCACCCGTCGCCTGACGCGACCTCATCTCCGGTGACAACAGCCTGATCCGGCACGAATTCGCTGTCGGTCGATTCTTCGATGATCGGCTCGGCTTCTTCCGATTCTTCGTCGCCATCCGCGTCGCCTGATTCATCCTTGGCCGGGTCGTCGCCTATGTCCCAAGCGTCATCACCGTGCGCCCCGAACGCAATGGTCGGTGCACCGGTTTCCGCGGCGAGCCATGCCGCCAACGGTGAGTGGTCTGCATGGCAATGGGTGATGAGGATCGCGCGGACAGAACTACCGGCGAGTGCCGCAGCGAGCGCATCGCGATGCGAATCGAGCTTTGGTCCAGGGTCGATGACCACGACATCGCCCAGCCCAACGATGTACGTACCCGTGCCCCGATAGGTGAACTTCGACGGATTTTCAGCAATCACGCGACGCACGAGTGGGGTCAGAGGCTCGGCTGCTCCATAGCGGAACGAGTCTGTGTCGAGTGTGACGAACTTCATTGCATCCACTCCAGCGGACGGAACTCTCCAACCCGCCGGCCCCCACCATAGACGGCAACCTCGAGTTGACTGATCGTCTCTGCATCGACGTCGCCGAGATCGACATTCATCGCCCTGAGCACTCCAATCATTGTCGCCTGCCTCGCGGCCGGAGACCCGTCTGCAATCTTGTAGGCGAACGCCTTGCCGTTCGTGAACGCACCAGCCATGACCCCATCAGCTCCATCTTTGACCATCAGTCCCGCGATCGCCTGCATCCAGAGAGTCACGTCCCGAGAGGGGCCGCCAACCAATTCAGGATTCGACGTCATGGCCCGCATCACACTGGAGTCAGCCGATGCAATCGATGCGAAGGCTCCGGCCAGAGCGCTTAGCTCGACAGCATGTGTGGGAGCGCCGCAACCGTCAGTGCCCACATGGTGAACAGTGCATCCGAAGTCGTTCAGCGTCGTGGAGATCGCCTGCTGCAATGGATGGTCACTCTCGAGATAAGTCGTCACGGGCCAGTCGTTGATCCGGCACGTCGCCAACATTCCGGCGTGCTTGCCCGAACAATTCTGCTGCAGAGACGAAGGATCGATTCCGGCAAGGCGGGCGCTTGATCGCTCGGCGCTGTCCAGCGGGCGAGATGGCGTGTTTAGAAGATCCGACTCGTCAAGGTCGAACAACTCGAGGATTTGGCGTACTGCTTCGAGGTGCGCGGGTGCGCCGTCATGGCTGGCACAGACCACGGCCAACAGAGGGTCCGGCAGGTTGAGCCCAAGTTGAACCATCGCCGAGGCTTGTAGCGGCTTCAACGACGACCGGGGATACACGACGAGGTCAGGATCTCCCATTCGAGCAAGGAGGTCACCCGTCTCATTGAGCGCCGCGCCTGCGCCATGGTGTAAAGACTCTTCCAAACCACTGCGGATCGTGACGGCGATTGGTTCGAACGACCCGTCGAACCGGGTCACGTACCCTCCGGTGCGGTGGGAGGGATACCCGACTCGCCGTTCGCTTTACGCGGCTTCTTCAACGGGGCAATCGTTGTCAGGTGGCTATCGACGACGTCGTAACGCTTACCCCACTCGCTGACGAGCGCCTGAGCCATGGCGGCCGCAGGCAAGGCCAACATCGCACCGATGACTCCGAGCAACGAGGCACCGGCAAGCGCCGCGCCGAAGGCAACCGCCGGGTGAAGCTCCATCGTTCGCGCCGTGATGCGTGGTGCGAAGAAGTAGTTCTCTATCTGCTGGTAGATGACGATGAAGCCGATGACGATGGCGGCTTTCAACGGCGATTCCAGGAACGTCAACAAGACCGGCAGGATCCCCGCCAAGTACGTACCGACCACGGGCAGGAACTGGCTTACGAAACCGACCCACAGGGCCAACGCAATCGGAGCGGGTGTGCCGATCGACTGGAAAACAATCCAGTGGAAGAACGCTGAAAGCAACGCCAGAAGTGCCCGCGAATAGAGGTAACCACCGGTCTTTGTGATCGCCAACTCCCAAGCGCTGAGCACTCGTTCCTGGCGATTTGGAGGCAGCCGCGAACAGATCCCCCTGCGGAGCCTTGGCCCGTCGGCAACTAGGTAGTAGGTGAAGAGCACCACCGAGAGACCTTGAAAGATGACCTCGAGTGCGGCCAGTGACAGGCGAACTGCCTCATCGCTCTGGGACTGGATGAATTGCTGTACGCGACCGTCGGGATCATTGAACTCCCGAATGACGTCTTGCGGGTCGATCTCGGTCCCGGCGGTGTCGTTGATGAACTTGACCGTGTCGGTGATGTAGGCATCAGATTCGGACAGCAGCTCGGCAACCTGGGTACCGACCAACGTCCCGACCGCACCGGCGAAGATGAGGAACGCGAACAACACGCCGAACAGGATCATCAGGGTCGATCGGCCGCGCCGCCAGCCACGCAGGGCCAGCCTGTTGACACCGGGCTCGATCGCCAGGGCAAGGAACCCCGACACGAGGAGCAGTACCAATAGACCCGAAAGGCGGTGGAACACGTGCCGCGATACCGAAGTGAGCAGGAATCCCGCCCAGAACACAAAGACCGCGGGGATCACCCATCTCGGCAGGGTGCGATCTGTTGCACGGCGGTCGTAGCGCTGGCCCGATGTATCTGTCGAACCGCTACCAGACGGACTCTGTTGAGCGCTGATCGGCGCCGGTTCGACGTCGGGTTCAGAATCCTCGGCCACTCTCGGATGGTAGTCAGGCCAACACCGCGACCCGAGCCAATCGACAATCGGACAAGCAACGCAAAACCCCGTTTGTACGTAATTTTCTGCGGAACGCTCCTCCGGAAATTACCTACAAACGATTCTGGGCGACCGCGGCGGTGAGAGCCCGGGCGAGATCGCCTCGCATTTTCACCACAACACCACCCTCCAGGCCGAGCCACTCGGCCATCAGGCGCAGCTCTGCCGCCAACTCATCGGCGACGTCGGCCTCGTTGATACCCGGCTCGCCAAACGCTGACTGCACGAGAAGTCTGCCCGTCGGTCGGTCGGCCTTGAGGTCGACCCGAGCGACCAACTCATCGCCGAGCAGGAACGGCAGTACGTAGTAGCCGTACTGACGTTTCGCGGCAGGGACATAGATCTCGATCCGATAGCGGAATCCGAAGAGCCGTTCGGCACGATCGCGGTACCAAACGACCGGGTCGAACGGGCTGAGCAATGCTCGGGCGCCGATTCGACGAGAACGAACGACATCGGGGCGCATGTATGCCGGCTTGCTCCACCCCTCAACCGAGGTCTCGACCAGGCGCCCCTCCTCTACCAACTCTCGGACGAGAGGGCGACAGGGCGGATTGCGCTGACGGTGATAGTCCGTGAGGTCTTCGAACGTCGCGACACCGTGATGTTTGGCCGCGCGCATGAGCAACTCCTTGCGGCCTTCATTCTCAGTAGGAGTCGGAAGCGCGAGGATCTCCGACGAGATGACCCGCTCGGTCAGGTCATAGACGCGGGCAAAGTCCTTCGGTCGGCGGACGGCGGCCAACTCACCACGGTGGAAGAGGTACTCGAGGGCGACCTTGCCACCATCCCAATCCCTCCATGTCCCTTTCGGTCCAACGCGCTGCTTCAGGTCACCAGCGACAATCGGCCCATCTTCATCGATGCGCGCCAAGACCTCATCCAGATACTGCGGACGCCTCGAGCGGAGTTCGTTCACCCTCTTCCATCGGTGATCGGCCGCCATGTACCACCGTAGGTACGGACGGAGTTCAACAGGCACATGGCATGCCTCGTGGACCCAATACTCGAAGAGGTCACCCGACTTCGTTGCGTCGGATATCAGCGAGCGCGGATGGGGCCCGAGCCGAGCGAACAGCGGGAGCTCCTGGCTGCGAACGACAACATTCACCGAGTCGATCTGAATCAGGCCCATCCGACCGACGACTTTGCGTAGATGCCTACGATCGACCCTGCCCGATGGGCGTGCGTCGGCAAGGCCCTGTGAGCCCAGCGCGATGCGGCGGGCTTGAGCATTGGAGAGTTCGGCGGATTTGGCCACCCTCTTGCCGTACCTGCTCAGTCGGTTCTGACGGGCGTCGGACCGTCAGTCGTCGGCGACTGTGATCGCAACCGAGTTGATGACTACGTCGGTCTTCGGCCGATCGCCACCACCGGTTTGCACGTTCTGCATCTGATCGACAATGTCGAGACCCTTCACAACCTGACCGAAGAGGCTGTACTGCGGCGGAAGGCCGACACCGGATGCGCCAGAGACGATGAAGAACTGGCTGCCATTGGTGTGCGGGCCGGAGTTCGCCATCGCGACTGAGCCGACCTGGTACTCACGGGGCTTGGGGAGTTCATCTTCGAACTTGTAGCCGGGGTCACCTCGACCGGTTCCGGTCGGGTCGCCACCCTGACACATGAACCCATTGATTACGCGGTGAAAGATCACACCGTCGTAGTAGTGGTGCAGAGCCAGGAACACGAAGTTGTTGACAGTCTTAGGAGCCTTTATTGCATCGAGCGCGATGACAATTTCGCCGACCGACGTATCGAGTGTGGCGGTGTAGCGCTTGGTGGGATCGATTCCCATCTCGGGTGCTTCTTTGAAGTTCTGCGTCTTTGTTGCCGAACCATCGAACGGAGGGAAAGCTGTAGCCATAGGGCCGACCCTACCGGCGAGAGATCACGACCTGTCCAAGGTCAGTTCGAAGACGCTGCCACCCCAACCATTGGTCTGGTCACGGCCCTCGATCGTCACAACAGCCACTTCTTCCGGTATCTCGACGCTCTGGATCGAGCGCGTGAACGGCTGCTCTGCGGCATGGTCGTGAGCCAGTTCTCGTGTGGCGTAGACCGTCCCGTCGGGGCCGACCACGCGCCAGGCATCGGCATAGCGATCGGCCGAGTCGTAAGGCGAAGAGACAGTCACATCGAAGGCCCATCCGAGATTTGTCAGTTCTGCACTCGCGTCGATCACGTCCGGGAAGCGTTGTTCGCCGGCTGCGTCGGTATCGGTCGCGACGGCCGCGTCGCTAGGCGGCGTCACCGTCGATCCTTCGTTGGCGCCATCGGACCCCGAGCAGGCGGTTCCAATTACTGCAACCATCAGAACAACACCGGCCATCGATCGCATTGTTAGATCATGGCTCAGAAACTCGCCCAAGGTGCTGCGCCCGCCCGACGTCCGAGACGCCTCGACCCCAACCACCCGAAATATGCCTCAGATTTCACGCGTGGCGTTACTTCCCGGGCATTTTCCGGTTCCCAATCCGAAATGTGCCTGAAAAGTAACGCTGTGCGGCACCATCGAGGCATTTTTCGGGTTGGGGTTGGAAGGGTCAGTTGCGGGTGTTGTAGCTGATGATGAGGTCGTCGCTCGCGGCGGCGGCTTCAGTCAGCGAGGTCTGGACGTCGCTTCCAGCGAATATCGCCGCGACGGCACTGGCGGTCACCGCCCGGACGGCACGTAGCGGCCCAAGCGCCGGGGCGTTGGCCGTGATGTCATCGGAGCCGGAAAGCACTTGGTCGTAGGCCACCCGGAATCTCGGGTCAGACGCATACGTCGAGGCCAACGGGTCGATTTCTGTGGCGTCGTTGCGGACCGGTACGTAGCCAGTTGAGGCAGCCCAAGTTGACTGGGTTTGAGCCTCGGTCAGGTACGTGATGAAGTCCCACGCAGCGGCGATCTCCTCATCGGACTTGTCATCGACGATCCAAAGCGAACCGCCACCGACCTGCACCGCCGGCGTATCACCAGGCCCTGGCATCGGGCCGACTCCGAAATCGTCGGCTGTCAACCCTGGGGCGATACCGCCACCGAGCGCTTGGATAACGGTCGCCAACGCCGCAGACGTACCGATGGTCATCGCTCCGGGCGACGCCGGGTCAACCATTTTGAGAAACGAGTCTTGACCACTGGCGTTGTCGCCGACCGACACGGCAAGGCCATCATCGATCATGTCCTGCATGAACGTGAGTAACTCGACACCGAGCTCGTTGTCATAGAGCACCTGTGTGGCTCGGGCCAAGCGCCCGTTGCCGTTGTCCGCGTACAGCTCACCAGCGCGACCAAACCATTGTTCGAGGAACCAACCACCGCCGGAATCCGGGCCCGAGTCGAGAACTATCCCGGTCCCCGCCGCCCCGGAATCGACGAGTTGCTGCGAGACCGAGCGCAGTTCGTCGAGCGTCACGGGCGGGTCGTCAGGGTCGAGCCCGGCGTCCTCGAACATCTGACGATTGAAGTACAGGACCGGATTACTGATGTTGAACGGCACACCCCACAACACTCCTTCGAGTGTGTAGGCGCCGAGCGCCCGGGGCAGGAACGGCGACATGTCGAACCCGCTTGATTCGATACATGCACTTGACGGAACGATGGTGCCGGAGTCAGCGAACTCCTGGAGGGCGAAATCGGGCAGCTGGATCAGCGCTGGGCGGCTGGACGAACTGGCGTTGATGTACTTGTCGATTGCCGAGCCATAGCTCGTCTGATTCTGGAGGTTGACCCGAACCTGATCTTGTTGGGCGTTGTAGGCATCCGTTGCCGCGATCAGTGCTGTCTCGTTGTCACTCGACATTCCGTGCCAGAAGGTGATGTCAACAGCAGCGTCGGCCGCGGCCAGCGCATCGGTCGGGCAGGCAGGAAGATCAGCCAGCGGAGTCACGGTCGTGGTCGGTCCGGCCGTGCTCGCCGGCGCGGTCGAATCAGCGGAATCATCCTCGGTGTCGGTTGCATCAGTTCCGATCACGCTGTCAGCGGGCTGGGTGGGGGCCGACGACTCTTCACTGCCCGTGTCCAGCGCCGACTTTCCAGATGAGCACGCGGCAAAGATGACACCCGTCGCGGCAAACAGCCACAGCATTCGATGTCGTCGACGATTTGAGTTGTTCACTTGATCATCCTTTCACTGCGCCGGCCGTTAGGCCGCGCACCAGCTGGCGTTGGAACACGAGCAATACCACCGCGACGGGAACCGCCGCGATGACCGTGCCCGCCATGACGAGGTTCGGCTCGCTGAGGTTCGACTTGCTGAGGAGGCGTAGACCACTCTGAACCGTATTCATATCTGCCTCATTAATCACCAGATTGGGCCATAAGTACTGATTCCACGAAGCGAGGAACCCGAACAGAGCCAGCGCACCGAGCGTCGGACGCACTAGCGGGAGCGCCACGAAGCGGAGAAAGCCGAGGTGACCAACGCCGTCGATTGCCGCGGCGTCGCGGAGGTCTTGAGGCAGGCTCAGGAATACCTGCCTCAACAAGAACGTACCGAACGCGGTGGCAAGGAACGGCACGGCCAGCCCCGCATAGCTGTTGACCCATCCGAGCGAGTCCACGGTGTCAAAGTTCACCACAAGAGTTGCTTCGAGCGGCACGAGCAGCGTTGCGACAAACGCGAGGAACAAGAGGTTCTTGCCGGGGAACTCCAAGAATGCAAACGCATACGCGGCCAACACCGAGGTGGCGAGTTGGAAGACCGTAATCACAATGGCGACGACCAGAGAGTTGAACAAGTAGCGGCCGAGACGGCCTTCGGTCCATGCGCTGGCCAGTACGTCAAGGGTGAATGCATCGGGGATCAAGGGGTTCTCGAGCACCTTGTCCCCCGGCTTCAGCGAGGCAATCAGTGTTGTGTAGATCGGAAAGAGCACGACGAACGAGATAACGGCCAGGAGCACATATCGCCCGACTCGACGAACCCCTCTCGGCGAGTCGAACGGCTTCGCTCGTTTTGCGCGCCCACCCAGGTCAACAACCTGTGTCTTCTCGGACGTATCGAGAGAAGCAACCTCGGTCGCAACTTCAGTCGCCATAGTGAACCTTTCGCCCCAGCCCTCTGAGCTGCAGACCCGACAGCACCAGCAGGATCAGAAACAACAACACGGCACCTGTCGCCTGAAGCCCGGCGTCACCTGAAATCGGCGAGCCCTGCCCGTACACGAAGTACGTGATCGTCGTTGTCGATGCTTGCGGCTGAGGGCCGCCATCGGTCAATAGGTCCACCTCGCCGTATGTCTGGAATGCCCGTGTCGTCAACACGATCAGAACGAACAGCAGTGTGGGTCCGAGCATCGGCAAAGTGATCGACCAGAAACGACGCACGCCGCCCGCACCGTCGATCGCCGCTGCCTCGTAGTAATCGACGGGGATTCCCTGGAGCCCAGCTGTTACCAGAATGAAGGTGAAGCCGAGACCTCCCCACACACTCGACATGGCGACAGCCATCAATGCTGTACCGGGGTCTTGCAGCCATCCGGGATCTTTGACCGACGGGAACAGCGCGTTGAACCACCCGACGTTGGCCAGC